>Ga0207993_1000119_pt1 | contig 30885 bp, 33 predicted proteins | sample ETN01SmetaG_2_FD_185791 | JGI IMG/M metagenome (GOLD analysis project Ga0207993, IMG submission 185791) | Marine microbial and viral communities from oxygen minimum zone, Eastern Pacific Ocean - ETNP2014F12-01SV265 (SPAdes) (version 2) | ecosystem: Environmental > Aquatic > Marine > Oceanic ...
TACGATCTAGAGCATATTGAAACTGAGAACCCTTATTCATTTTACTGAGTAGATAATGTGCTACATCATATCTAAGTTCTTCTAGTTCATTCTCAGTCATTACATAGTCCTGTAACGAATAATTTCCTCAAAGCATTCACCAATCGAATCACCAAATCCAGTAATGTGGCAATCGTCTTCAATGTAATTCCAAATGAATGTACCTAACTTTTCTTTTGGATAATCAACATCCTTGGAAAACTCAATCTCAATCTTCATTTGAATTCACACTCCACCATAATTTCAGTAAGACAGGCAAGCATATTTATTTCTTGATCTGCCACGAATGCACTCTGATACTGATACTTAGCAATAATAAGCACAGCAGCAGGAATAGTAGCGTTTGTAAGGGATGAATAACAAGCATCGTAAATACGACGAAGAAGTACAGTAGTATCGTTGTCCAAATTAGAAACGATCCACTTACGAACCTCCGCAAAGTTTTTGTCCTTAAGATTTTTGACAAGTTCATTTACAGCAACATCAGAGAACGTAGAAAGAATACCAGAGTCAATCTTCCCACTAACAGAATATCGTTGAATCTCATTAAGAACACGACGCCAATCAGGGAAATGCTTATTGACAAGTTCTACCAGGACCTTGTTATCATATTCAATATCTTCTGTATCCAAGATTTCTTGGAGGCGTTTGAAGAATTGGGCGGCGATGGATTGTCTGTCTTTTCCTTTGATTCCGAATTCGACGACGGCGCATCGCGAGTGGAGAGGTTCAAGGATTTTATTCTTGTAGTTACAGGTGAAGATGAATCTGCAGTTACCAGCAAACTCCTCAATAAACGCCCGTAAGAGGAGTTGTACATCGTTGGACGTGTTATCTGCTTCATCAATAATGATGACTTTGTGTTTCGCAGTTGAAGAAAGTGAGACGGTCGAAGCGAAATTTTTCGCATTGTTTCTGACAGTATCCAAGAATCGTCCTTCATCGGATCCATTGATGACATAACAGTCAACTCCTAGTTCGTTACAGAGAGCCTTTGCTACTGTGGTCTTACCAATTCCTGGAGGACCAGAAAGAAGCATATTAGGAATCTCTCCTTTATCTAGGAAAGATTGAAATGTCTTCTTGGTTTGTTCAGGGAGGATACACTCTTCGATAGTCTTCGGGCGATACTTTTCAACCCAAATAAAATCACTCATAATAAAAGTTCACTCCAGTTATCAACCAAAGGTTGAATCAGGTTCTAGGGCAATAAAATAGGTCAAATTGTACTTAGTGTTCACAAACTTAGAGAGAAGTTTTGAGGAAACAACTACATCATAAGCACCAGGAATAATCTTGATGTTTTCTACTTTGAAGTTGAAAGAAAAGTCTTGATCGGTCTCACCAACAACAATAGCGTACTGATTAGAAGTATCATTCTTCTTATCATGAACAACCAGTTTAATAACACCTGCTTCACCAACAGCGGAGAAGTCGGGCAGTTGATAAACTTGTGCTGCCTTGATCAGTTTTTCCAAAGAAGAACTATCAAGTTGGAAACAAACATCTTGAGTAGGGAGGGTAATTTCTTTCTCAGGAGGAGAAACAATAACCGCAGGGTCAGCATAGAAATACTTGACTCGACGCTTACCTTCTTTGATACTCAGATATGATTCTTCCCTAAAATCAAGATCAGGATCTTGATGAAGACTCAAACCATTCAAAAATTGGTTTAAATCATAGATAGCGAAATCGCGTGGAAATTCTTCCTTAATATCCGCTTCTGCCAAAATATTCTTAGCAACGGAGATAGTGCGAAGTTTGTTGCCCTCTTTCACCAAGATAGAATTGTTGATGCCAGCAAAGTTCTTAAGAACGGTGAGAGTGTTATCGGACAGTTTCATAGTATTGAGATTCAATTTGATCACTGGGGGTAGGTTTCACGTTTTGCATTCTTGTCGTTAAAATGCATTAGAAGCACAGCATAGTGCAAGATCTTCATAATGTCACGACGTGCAGTGCCTTTCTTATCATATCGAGAGGCATACTTAAGGATGTTGGATCGACAGAAAGATTCACCATCACCACACGCTTCAATCAGATCAAGTGTCTGAATTTTATCATCACCAGCAGAGTAGTGCTGATTGTATGTGCCAGTAATATAATCTTTCAGTTCTTTGAGGATTACATCCTCGCTATACTTGTATTTGTTTAGTTTGTTCTTTTCATCCATAGTCAAATCAAATGTGATAGTGTCATTACCTACGCTGGAAAAATTGAAAGGGATAGATTGTGCAGCATAAGGAACATAATTATCGGCAGAACTAGTGAAGAGGATAGTATCATTAGATGTTGCACCAGAGATTGGTGTCCCCAGATTTAGCATATCTGAGTAGTTGTCTTCACCAATAGATTCATTCATAGTATCGTAAAGTAAACTCCAAGCATTAGTCATTATATCAGAAAGGGGATTCAATAGCAACTGCTTCTTCAGAAGGCATCACGAAATCAGCATCAACCTTATCATACAGTTCAAGGAATGCTTGCTTGGTTTCATCATCGAAACGATTAACACAAACCTGAATTGCCTTCGCCTTATCTCCAAAGATGCTGTATGCCTTCACAATATGAACCAGGCGACGGGTAGAGATGATCTCCTCAATACCACCATCATAGAAAGTCTTACGGATGATATCTGCCCAATCAGCGAGTCTCTTACAGAAGTTTTCATCAGCACAAAGTTTGCCGAGAATCTTAACTTCTGTAGCAGCAGTGGGATATTCTTGCTCAAAAGTTACAGGGAATCGCTCAAGGAAGGCTTCGTTGAGCACGTTAGTTCCAATGAATCGTCCATCGTCTGAACCTTTACCTTTAGTATTTGCGGTTGCGATGACGTTGAAACCTGCACTGGGTCGGACAAACTGTCCAATTTTTTTAAGGAAGACTCCATTTCCTTCAAGAATGCTTTGGAGACAGAGAATTTTATTAGAGGCGAGGTCGATCTCGTCAAGGAGCAGGATAGCTCCTCGCTGGAGTGCCTCAATGACTGGGCCATTGTGCCAGACGGTTGCACCATTAACAAGGCGGAAACCGCCAATAAGATCATCTTCATCAGTTTCAATAGTAATGTTTACACGAATAAGTTCTCTACCCAACTGAGCACACGCTTGCTCAACTGAGAACGTTTTACCGTTTCCAGATAGTCCTGTAATGAACGTAGGATAGAATACACGGGACTCAATAATTTTCTTAATATCACCGAAATTGCCAAACTTGACGAAGGAATCATCTTTTTGAGGAGTAAGGTTTTGTTCAATTGCAGGCATAGCAGGTGGTGCCTGATAGTTTTGTTCCAGTTTTTCCTGGACACTCAAATTCCAGCGACCACGACTAACCTTGTAATCATTCAGTTTGTTGGTGACAGTCTGATAATTCATATCATTCATGCTGCACCACCCCTTAATATCACCAGAGGTGATTGATTCACCATAGGTTGCTTGAAGTGATTCGATGATGCTTTGCCTGGACAGTCCCATTGGGTTGTTTTCTTAACTGAAGTAATTATACAAAAAAAGAGGGCACTTTGGAGTGCCCTCTGTGACAGTTATGTAAGTGGATCAGTGATCCTCTACTTCTTTCAGTTCATCAATGAGGGCATCTTTACTACGGCGTCTATCGAGTTCAATACCCATTGTTCTGCCATATTCTTCAAGTTCTTTCTTAGACATATCATACAATGATACATCACTTTCATAAGTCTCTTCTTCAGAAACTTCCACAACTTCTTCTACAACAGGTTCAGGAGCAGGTGCTGCCTCAACCTTGGGAGCGGGTGCTCCGCCTCTAAGTAAATCTCCGAACTTGCTCATTAGTCTAACAGTAGTTTTCTATTATTTATCAATCAGGAAGTCCTCTTATTCCTGACCTCTTATCAGCATTATATCTTCTCAATGCTTCTTTAGATCCTGGATTATTTGGATTATACCAAGAAGGTCTCCCCATTTCTATATTTCTCTGCATGATTTGAGTAGCTTCTCTACGCTTATTAGCGTCACTAACAGCACGAGGATCTAGATTATTCAATCTATTTGTTTCCCTCGTTGCAGCGCGAGTAGCATCATTTGCCTTTGATGCTGCAGTACTCTTATTGAGTCTATTCACAGCATCTGTTGCTTGACCTTGGCGAAGTCTCATAGCACCAATATCACCAGCAGGAATTCTGGTTGGTTTAGGTGATCTACCAAACATTCTACCAACTCTCTGCAAACCTTTAGTAACAAGTGGTTTGCTAGCTCGCATAAGAGGATCAATAATTATCTTTTTCAAAATATTCTCATCAAGATTTGCCATCATATACATAGTGTCTTCTTCACTATATCCCTCATTGATAAATTCACCCTTTACAATATCAAAAAGATCGGCACTTTGAATATCAAGTGATTTCTTAATTTTGCCAGTTGCAGCAGAAGATCTCCTTTGAGTTACACTTATACTAGAGTCTGGATTAACTTTCGTTTTTACAGTATCTCCTACATTAACACCTGCTTTTTGAACACCAGACCTAACTGTATTCTGTACAGAAGACTGTTGATTTGCAGAAATCCTACTCTTAACAGCATCAACTTCTTGCTTAACACTTCCTGATGAAGTATTGCTCCTTCCTGCATTTACAGATGCTTTTATAGCAGCTTCTTCACCTTGACCTGCCGATCTTGCTGTTTGTGCTGCCTTTAGTTCTGCAGCTGTGGGTGTTCTTCTCTCAAATTTTGTTCCACCAGGAGTGGTTGCAGTTGCGGGTTTATTAGTTGCCTTAAATGCCGCGTTACCGAATGCCTTTGCATCGCCGCCAGATTTTCTCAATCTATCATATTCCTTATTAATTTCAGCTTTGGATGAATATGTCTTACCATCAATTGTATATGTTTGCGATGGTTTTACACTCGTCGATGATGATGGTGAAGACGATGGTAAGGCAGTCTGTCCTCTAGATGCCCTTCTTTCATTTTCTGCTTTTATTTTTGCCGCTTCTTGATCTCTTTTAGCATCAGCAGCAGTATAGTTTGATCTAGAATTTTCTCTAGAAGCAACTTCTCTCTGCTGCATTCTTTTTGCTATAAGACCTTCTGGATTTCCAGATTTTTTAACAAGTTCAGCAAACTCTGCATCACTCATTGATGCATAATCAGGAACTTGTTCTTGAATATAAACTTTAGCGTAAGCCTCTTTCAGAGACTTCGCTCCTCTACCAGTTAACCTATCCATTATCAACCCTCTTGGATTTGTTCAAACCACTGCTCACTCATTCCGCTGATAATGGAATCCGCAGATTCTACGTCCGTAGCGTAACCTTCCTCAATGAGGTGTGTTACAACCTTTTCATAGATCTCTTTAGTCTCTTTTAATTGCTTGGGGGAAGGTTTCATCTCTAGACACTTTTTCTATAAACCTATTTATTCAAGCGATAAGTTCAACAAATTCGCCCAAAACTCTCTTATTCATTTTCTTACTTTTCAAACTTTTAGCAAAAGCAGATTTGATCTTTGCCTTGGTAGCACCCTCATCGACATCAAAATCAGAATCATTAGAAAGTGCAGTTCCAGAAAGTCCAAAGTAGGTGTGATATCCAGATTTATGAATAGCAAATGCCCGTTCTTTTTTCCAAATCTTTTGAATCTTATCAAAGTTTTTACCACCCCAACCAGTGTAGCGACGAATAAAACTATTAGCATCACGAGATTCAAGAACACGAATACCAATGAAGTTTACGTCAGTAAAGTTATCACGAAGATTGCGAAGAAGAATATCAGTAAACTCATACCACTCACAATCAAGAGAGTAGGTATTACCAGTATTACGATCTCTTAGGAAAGCATTATGATGAATAGTCCCAGTTCCGATGAAAGGTTCGTGTTCCCAGTGACGCTGGATTTCACGATGAAGTTTCAAAGGAGGTGCTTCACCATCAGTCATTACGACACATTGAACCTTTTGAAGTTTATTTTCTTTCTTAAATTGAGGCAAAATCTGATGCAAAGAAATCATTGCTTCATTCAGAGGAGTTCCAGAGAGATTCAATCCTGTAGGAATAGGAAGCATACCATAACGACGGAAAGAAGCTGCTAAGCGATAAAAGTTTTTCATTTGCTTCTCCATTTCTTTCAAGTTAGTTTTACTAGTGAAGATATTCATCATAGAAAACCACTCAGCAATATAGAGAAGACCTTCACGTTTTTCGTAGGGGAGATCACGAACCTCTGGATTACCCTCACTATCATAATTAATAAGAGGATATTCATTAGTGAAAGCATATACTTCAAACGGAATAGAAACTTTCTTACAGAACCACATTAGATTGTAGAGTTGCTTGATAGTATCAAGCATGACATCACACATAGAACCACTCCAATCAAGGACGAAAACAAGACCGTGACTCTTACCATCAGCGAGTGTGGTTACTTTCTTAAACAAATCTTCATTGTATTTGTAAGTATGCAGTTTAGTACAGTCAAGAATACCAGTACGAGCAGTAGTTGAGCGAGCATAAGAATCTGCTGCTTTTTTACACTCAAACTCTTTCACCAAATAGTTAACTTCTTTCTGAGCATATTTTTTAAATTTCAAAAACTCTTTATCAACAAGACCAAAAATTTGTTCTTCAGTAAAATCATGTTCTTTAATCAAATCATCCCACTCACAAAAACGTGAGTGAATTTCAGAATTAGGAACAACAATTTTTCTCAAATCAACTTTAGGCACTTCAACATAAACATTTTCAGTGCCATTATTAGAGATAAGATCCTTAAGAGCTTCCTCTAAAGTATTCATAGTGGACACTTCAGGATCATCAGAACTCTGATCACCCCCAGAAGATTGATCATCACTAGATTCCACATCTAAGTCATCACTACTATCTTCACCCTCTTGAGGTTCTTCATTAGTGGATTGTTCAATACTAGGAGATGGACTCTGATCAATCTGAGATTGATCTTCATTACCTTCTTGACCGCCTTGCATTTCAAGGTTATCGGTCTTAGTCATCATCTCCTGTTGTTCCTTACAAAACTCATAAAGTTCTTTGGAAACTTGCAGAACGTCATCGAAAGTTTCGGTATCAGAAATTTTTCTCATCAATTCACTTTCTCTTTCAGTGAAGGTAATATTTACAAAACTACCAATCTTGAACTGAAGATTTGCCTTATCAGCAAGATTCATTGTATTCAGATTCTCATTCTCAATCTGAAAGAAATCAACCTCTGCTAGTTCTTGATATCCCCGATAGAATGTCTTGGATATACCTGCATATCGACGCTTCATTAGTTTCTCAATTCGCACATCTTCAACCACATTCACAAACTGTGGAGGAATTTTTACATCCTTTAACCAGTTACGATCAGGCGTATAGAGTGCGTGTCCAACTTCATGTCCAACCAGCATATCGTAAACTTGACTACTTGCCTTTTCCCACATTGGCAAAGTCAGAACACGAGTGTGGACGTTGAAACAAGCAGTTTCACAATTCTTGTGTTCAACCACAAGATCTTCAGTTGCCAAAAGTTTAGCAAGTTGAGATTTGATTTCGTGTGAAACTGCCATTGCTTGGTTGCGTATGGATCTATTATACAAAAAAAGGAGGTCCGAAGACCTCCCAGTAGACAGTTTATAAACTGGATTTATTCAGACTGATTGCCTTCAATGATACGCTGCTTCCAACTTTCACTCATACTTGTCATAATAGAGTGTGCTGCTTCCTCAGTATCAGCAAAACCTTCATCAATCAGGTGACCTTTAATAAGATCATAGAGGTCTGCATCCTCACCCATAGACTTGGGTTGTTTACCTTGATTAGGTCTGCGCTTACCCTTTCTTGCTGCTTTTGCTTCAGGAGATTGATCTGCAGGTCCAATAACCCTTCTAGTAACTTCACCAACAGCTTTCATAAAACCACCACCCATTTCACTGATGGTATCTTCCTGATGTTCAACGTGCTCATTGTGTGCTTCCATAGTAAGAACATCAAGTTCTTCTACAGAGACATCTTCTACAATACCGTGCTCAAACTGAACATTGTAGTGTGAAACAAAACCGTTCTCATCGGGAACAGCATGCTGACCGAAGATAGTTTCACCCTCACCGTACTCTTCATGGCATACTTTTTTAGCGCAATTGTGATCGCCCTTTTCAGACTTGCTTACACAATCGCCTTTTTTCTTCTTGCCATATCCCTCATAAACGGAAGCATATGCCTCCATAAGAGATCTTACTTCTTTTGCTTCCATCGTAATGAAAAAAATTATTCTCCCTTATATTTAGTATTGTATTTCTTTCCACGCCAAGAAAATTCTGACTGACCCGCTTTTCTAGCAGCAGCAAATGCTTTATCAAATGACTTAGCAGCAGTACTCAATTCACCACTAGATCTTTTCACTGGTTCTTCTTTTGATGGTTCTGGTTTAGGTTCTGGTTTAGGATCTGCAGGAGGTCTAGGTGGAATGTATGGTGGCAGAGAACCATCAGGTCTACGTGGATCCTCACCTTCATTAGAAGATTGACCACCACTAAGTGCCAATCCAGTAGCACCCGCGACACCAACTGGGAGTGCAGATTTTTTAACAGCACTGATAACTTTATCAAGTTTAGATACAGTGGGTGTTGCTGGAGGTTGGGGAAGGGTGGGTGCAACTCTTTGTGGTTGTGCCTTTAGAGTTGGCATACTTCTTTGAGATGCCCTACCACCAGACATTGTAAGACCAGTATTGCTACCTCCAGGTAATCCAGTGTTAGGATTTCTGGTTACGTTTCTCAACTCCTGTGCTCTAGCAGAAGTTCCAGGGATCTGCATCTGCCCTGGAGATACTGCTGGTTTAGTAGGTGGTTTTGGAAGTGGAGAACTTGCAGCAGGGACAGGATTGGTGCCAGTAAAAGGAGTTCTACCACCAGTAAAATTTTGTGCTTTACCAGTTTTAGTAAGAAGACTTCCTTGACGTGGTGTTCCTTGAAGAATTTTTTGAGTGGTTGCCTTTACTGTTTTTTGTGCAGCAGGATTTTTGAGAAGACCAGTCATCATTCCAACTGATCTGAGCATACTCAGAATTGCTCTACCACGATTTTCGGTAAGCAGTCCATACTCATGAATATTTGCCTCATAAAGATAATTTACAACCTCAGTTGCCTCTTCTTCTTCGATATTCTCATCAATAAGATATTGATATACCTCTTCGTAAAAGTTGCTCATCTCTACGGTTACTTTTTAGGTATTTATGTTATTCTTCTTTAGCTTCTGAAGAAACCTTACGTGAAAATCCTTTTACTTTATCGAACTTGATGACATTCTCAAACTTGTCATACATATCCGACTTATGAGAGATAACAAAAATATTTGCGTCGTGAATAACATATCGAATAATTTTTAGGAACTCATCAGTTCCAAATCCATCAAGTGAAGAATCAAACACTTCATCCATAATCAGCAGGTTGGTGTTTACAGAGTTTTTGACACGCGCTACTTCACGCCAAGTGAAGAGAAGGGCAAGGTCGATTCTCATCTTTTCACCTTCGCTAAAGGAACTATACGAGAAATCTTCATGTATAGGGGACTTCACAGTTTCCTTAAATTCTTCATCAAGATGGAAGTTTATATAAAAATCCATCATCTGAAGATAGCGATTAACCTGCTGGTTAATGAAAGGAAGATACTTTCTTATGATCTTCGTTTTTACTCCGTCGTCTTTGAGTAATGAATATGCAAAATCGTGATGAACGATTTCCTGTTTTTTGTCTGCTAAGTATTCAATTGTCTGTTGGAGATTGGACTTGAATTCGTCTAACTTTTCATGCTCAGTATTTCGGTTTGCAAGGTTCTCGGTAATTGTTTGAATTTCATGTTCAAGATCTCGGATTTGTCGTTGATTTCCGCTAATCCGAGTATTGTTCTGAGAAATGCCATGTGTTAGATTTACTATCTCCTGTGAGAGTGAATTAAATTGACGTTCTCTTTCTTGTTCAAACTTAATGGTCAATTCCAACTCGTTGAAACCTTCCTTTAGTTCTTTTGCAGTATTTTGAACGTCCTCAATTTTATTTAACCGGAATGACTCTTCAATATTCTGTGTGCAGGTAGGGCATACCGTATTTTCCACAAAGAACTTATGCTCTTTAGTAATTGAAGATACTTTTGCGGACAATTTGCCCCTAAGTGTGTTTAGTTTCGCTAATTTTTCTCTTGCGCCTGTTACTTCTTCCTGATCTTTAGTGAACTTTTGTACATCTTCTTCAAGTTTTACATTTTCTGACATATACTCATCAACTTCATTCATAAGTTTTGTAATCTTAGTATTGCTAGATTTAATATTCTGCTTACCACGATTTTCCAACTCATCTATAAAGTTCTGTTGCATCTTCATCTTATCTTTGAGAGTTTCTTTCTTCAAATCAAAAGACTTTACCTGATCTTTTTGAATACGAATTTTATCCTTAAGAATATTATTCATCAAAGAGAAGATACGAATATCCAATAAATCTTCAATGACTTCACGACGATTGGAAGTAGTCAACTGCATAAATGGCACAAAGGTACTACTGCCCAAAATCACAATCTGAGTAAAAGATTTGTAATTTACTTTGAGAATATTATCTTCCAAAACTCTTTGCATAGCACGATCATCTGCTTCACGATGAAGTTCCGTGCCATTTACAACAATGTCAAAAACAGTAGGTTTGATTCCACGCCTCACAATATATTTGCGAGTATTGATTTCAAACTCAATCTCAACCAAACAATCACGTTCGTTAGTTGCGTTGATTAGTTGAGGTTTATTAATTTTGCGGAATGGTTTATTGAAAAGAACAAAAGTTAGTGCATCCAGCATTGTGGATTTACCAGCACCATTTGTTCCAATTACAAGATTAGTATGATGTTTCTGAAAATCTATCTCGGTAAATTGATTACCACTAGAGAGAAAATTTTTATATCTAATCTTCTGGAAAAGTATCATCTAAGTCTCTAGGAGGAATCACAATATCGTTCGGTGTAACCACCGCGTATTTGTAATTATAGCGTTTACAAGTCAAAATTGCAAGTGCATCATCAACTTCAACAACGTCCATTTCAGCATCTTCAGCATCTTTCAATTGCATAGCATAACGACTTGCATCGTCCTCATCTTCAAAGAGAAATAAAACTTTTTCACCATAAGGGTTTTGGACAGCATATGCACCGTCCTCTTTACCATCTCTAAGAGTGAGAAGAAACATTATTCAACCTCGCAAGCTTGTGAATAGACTTTCTGAAGGATTCCTTTAATAATAGTGCTATCACAATCAAACTCTGCTTCATCAATATATCGATTTAAAATAGAAATAGTATTTTCACTTTCTTCAATTTCAAACTCTTCGTTTACTTGAACTGAAAAATTTTCTACAATTTTTAAGTCTTGAATACCACAGGAATATAATTTATCTATAAACTTTTCAAATTTCTTAGGTTCGGTTTTCTTCCTTACAATGACTTTTACTATCTTACCCTCATACTCACGGGTGTCAAATGTTTGATATGGTGTATCTTCATAGTAAATGTTATAGAATAACTTATATGGATTATTAATATGCTCAAACTCTAAAGTTTTAGTATCAAATATTGTAAACCCACGAAGATCATTCACATCATTCCAAAACATCTCATAAGGATTTCCTAGGTAGAAGATTTTTCCGTTGTCGCTCCGTGTATGGTAGTGTCCTGAAAACACTTTGTCGAACTTCTCAAATTCGTCGATTGCCATACCTTCTTCCATGGTGTGACCGCGATGCGCTCTAAATCCATTGAGCTCAAGGTGCCCCATCGCACATATGCTATTAGAAACTTTGATAGCGTTGATACTACTTTCAAGGTTTTCTGCATTGATCCAAGGAATAAACAATACTTGTAATTTATCTATCATCACCTCAGTACATTCTGAGTATATTTCTACATTCTTATACTGCTTAAGCAATAAATCTACAGAATTAATAGAATTTGTATCTTTATAGTAAGCAGTATGATTACCAACGATAGTATGAACGGTTATACCCATCTCCTCTAACCGATCATAGTAGTTCTCCTTTGCCCATTCAAGAGACCACAAATCGATAGAACGACGGTTGTCAAACGTATCTCCCATATCAATCACTGTAGTGATTCCACTATCTTTTAGATATGGGAAGAACACATCATCATAGAACTTTTTAAAGTATTCATGAAGAAACTTTGAACCCTTACGAGCCCCAAAGTGCTGATCAGTAATAATGGCAACCTTCATTGACGGTTTGTCTTGTAAGTAATATTATCCTTAATTGTATTATACTCTGAACTGCTGTTAGAAAGCAAGCTATCGTCAACCATCATAACTTCATCGTAACCAGTACGTTCAATGATTTTGGTTTTGATTTCCAGTTGCTTCTTCTCTTTCTGAATTCGACGTAGAAAAGCGTAGTGAATGATCTGAGTAAAATAAGCGAACGGATTCTTAGATTTCTCAGGATCGAAGTTGTGAATGTACTGAACACAATTTTCAATACCATCAGAGATCATATCGTCTCTGAACATATAGTTCACAAAGTTTGGTTTATAAGACAAGTGGGTTGCAATCTTAAGAAAACACTCCCCCAAGTAATTCGTAATCTGTGGTTTACCCTTCCAGTGTTGAGATCTGTCTGCTTTGGTAGGTTCTCTACCGTTGATCTCCATAAAACTCTTTTCTACTTTAGACCTATAAACAATCAGTGCCTCAAGCAGTTCTTTGTTATTAACATAGTGTTCTGATTTCTTTTTAGACATAACATTGTTTTGTTCAATAAACTTTCGTTATCTATATTATACCATACTATGAGAGCTTGACAACATAGTGAATAATGAGTAGAATACCTTTGTTAGGTTTGAAGAGACAGCTTTAGCTTTCTTTATTATCTTTAAGTTTATAGATATTTTCTAGCATCTTTCTTGCATCATCGACAGAAGAGACATATCCCATTTTATCTGAAATTTTAGTTCTACCATCTTCTTCCCAATCTAATTCATCTTCATTGAGGTATTTGTTGTAGAACTCGATCATATTATTTTGCTTTACTTCAGTCATAGTAATAATTTTATCGTATTTGATCACGTACATACTGTCACCTGCCATTTCCATCCAGGGTCTTACCTTGACATATTGACCTACGTGATTACGCATTATTTTCATAATCACTGGGTTCATCAGTAGAAGTATAGGGTCGCCATCATTCTCGTCTACACAAACTAGTGAGAATATTTCTTCACCTGTAACCAGTTTTATTACTGCATGAAATTCTTCGCCCATTTAACTCTTCAGCGGTATGTTTACAATATCATAATTAAAGTTTTCTTCGTTATAAACTTTAATCCTTTCAATCAAATGATTAAGTGTGTAGTTTCTCCGTGCCTTGTAGGAAATGTCGTCAGCAATGTCATAGAGAGTTGCCTTTGTTTTGTTATTTCCTTTCCTGAGCACACGGCCAATAGATTGGAGATTCCGAATTCTGGACTTGGATGGAGAAGCAAAAATAACATTATGGAGATTTTTAATGTTAATTCCTGTACTGAATGTTCCGTATGAAGCGACGATAATCGCGTTGTTTTCCTTCTCTGTAATTTCTCTTACTTTTTCTCTATCTTCGGTTGCCACTCCACCATGGACAAAGAAAACGTGCCTTTCTTCTACACTACCAGTATTTATTAAATCAAAAAGTGGTTGCCCATGACCCTCAACCCTTGAAAAAAGAATTAAGGTATTACCTTTAAGATCTAAAGCAAGGTTTCTGATAAATCTATTTCGTTTTTCGTGATTGATGATATATTGAACTTCATCCTCAAAATTTTCAAATTTATGTGCAGGGTGTTTCAATAGAAGCACATTGATATCCAATTTTGCAACGTGACCCTTCTTCATCAGTTCTTCTGTCCTGATGATTTTATATGATGGACCGAATAATCCTTCCAATACCCACTTATGTGTTTGCGTGCCGTCTAGCGTGCCAGTAAATCCGTAACGGAATTTTGCATCCGCAAGTTTTGTCATTATAGATATAAGTGACTTACTTTTGAACTGGTGTGCCTCGTCCCCAACAACTACGTTAAATCGTTCAAAATACTTTCGGGGGAGTTTGTAGATGGACTGCCAGGTAGTGATGATAACTTGGGAATCAGTTTCCCTTTCTCTACCAGCGTATATCTTGTGACAAAATGAACCTACATCCCAACCATAATCTGCAAAGTCTTTATACATCTGCTCTACTAGCGAAGTCGTCGGAACAACTATCAGAGTATTTTGTCCGCGTTCAACGTGATATCTCACAAGAGAGTATATCATCAGAGACTTTCCAGAAGCAGTTGGGGATATCAACAACCTTCTATTATGCTTTAAGGCATCGTATACCCCTTCGACTTGGTAATCTCTAGGAGCATATTTACTAACCGAAGTCATATAATCTTTCACACCCTCTTTAGAGATCATATCATTGGTCTCAAATGGAAGACCATAATACTTACTCTCTATAAACTCATAGGAGTACTCGTGGTCTTTACAGAACTGTATAACCTTATCCAATAACCCAACATATATCTCTCCATTCTGAGTATTGAATAGACGTATTTTTCCATCCCAGTACTTGTTACGGTATTGGGGCATAAATTTCGCACCTGGAACATCAAACGTAAACTGATCTGCTAACTCATAGTAGACGTGTGGTTCCGCTTTAATTTGAAGAAAAACTTCGTTCTTCTTCGATATAGTCAAGTGTGACATAATCCATAGGATTCACCTATGAATATTTATCAGTGCATATTATACTTGAATTCTAGAACAACTCTATATAAAAAGTTTTTCAAATATTCAAGTCTTTTCTGTTCATCTGGATGACCGCCAGGCCATTTTTCAAATCTATATTTTACGGCTTCATATACTACATACAGATCTTCAGGTCCGAACTGCAACTCAATATAGGGAGTATTTTCATCAAAATCTTCATTTTGATAAGTCCAATCTTCGTCGTCCATTAGAATCCTGCTTGGAACTTTTGCCACTCAATAGCATTTTTAATTTGGAAGGTTCTGTTTGCCACTGTCTTAATAATTTCCTCCAAAAACTTTAAAGATGTGTCGTAGTAGCGAATCTTCATATCAATCTTATTTAACCGGTCGTCCGCATCTAGATAACGTTGAATAGCATCTTTCTCACGAACTTTATATGGAAAGGGTTCTTCTTCATACACAGCAGGGTCTGCTTTACCTGTGTAAAAGTTATGACGTTCAAGTTTTACTTTGTTATATTGTCCTCTTGCTTTCTCTCTCAATAATGTTATAGTGTTGTATAACATATAATACTTTGAGTGAAGTTGTGGAATCTTCAAAGATTCCTCATGTAGGTTATCAGGATCTATGACAGAATCCTTCTGCCACATTTCCTGAATTTTATCAAGATCCATTATTTAACAGATGAGTTCAATTGATATACAGTATACTTGAATGTTGCCTGTGCTGTAAAGTAATTCACATCAGTTGATGTGGCGTCAAAGTCAAGAGAACTTAGAGACACTGGGAACATATCAAGGAATTTTACTTTAGCAACTTCATTAAAGTTGCTGTTGAGAATGCGGAGTGTTCCATCAGCAAACTGCTCCTTCATATCTCTACTACCTTCATGATCTGTGGTAACATTGATGAATTGCTGTGCTGTTTCTGGAAATCCCAAACCGTACATCCATTCATGTACGATTCTGTAGTTTTCTAGATTTTCATCAACTAAGAACTGAATTGTCAGATCACCAAAAGTTAATTTGGTCTCTGGAATATCAATGTCTTTCAGATATGTTGGTTGCTTTGCAGTTGCTAGAGATATCTCTGGTATCCTAGCAGTGTTGCAAAAAAAGTCAACCTTAGGATACTTGCCAAGATTGAATTTAAATCCAATCCCAGATAGGAAATTCCTATTGTTGATTTGATTTGCCCAAGTACAAGAGTTGGATGAAGAAGAACTATATGATGACATTTTAATTATTTAATAACTGGACCTTGGTATTGACTGGTTGGACCAGCATTTCTCCTACGGTCTTTGATACGGGAGTACAAAGTTCTTTTACCATATTGTGTAGGAGATAGATTTTGATCGCCAGTTACATCTCTAGCAGTCTGTCTCATCAAATCAAAACTAGTACTTCTATTTACTTCACCAGCTGGACCAAAATTTCCAGTGTCTCTTACTGGTGCATTTGTGATTCTAGTATTAGTACCTTGTGGTTTCTGAGTAAGTTGCACTTGTGTACCAAATCTGACTGATGGAGTCCCTGCCCAAGTTCCTTTTGGAACTTCATTTGCCTTATACTTATAAGGAACTGCTAGACCCCTTGTGGAACCAGTAAATGGAGTTCCATCGGCAGTTCTTTGAACTTTATCTTTACCAGTATTATATCCCTGAGATGTAGTATCTCCAGGACCATAGGAACTTGTGTTTACAGGTTTCCAACCATATCTTGCTGCTTCATCTGGTGTATGATCACGTTGAGTGAATTCTCCAGTGGTTTTATTTAATACACCTGGTTTATAATTTTTATATGCTAAAACTTTTGTATCTTTAGGAACTGGTTTTGGAGTTGGTGGAGTTTTTTTAGTGTTGAAGAAATTCAAGAACTCCTTAAGATTTTTCTTCTCAGTCATTCTCGCGGTGGATCTATCAAAATGACTCCGATCCCCATCGCGATCATTACTATCAACATTGATGTTGCGAATACTATCATAACTAAGTTGCTCTTTACTCACCTTTTTATTAGGTAGTCCTTTGTGTTTTGTTCTGGCAAAATCACACGCATCATCTTTACTCATACTAGCAGATGCTTTTGCAACCTCAGGAGATGGATTTTTCATCTTACCCTTTTTGGCTGCACAGACCATACCCATAAATCTTTGTTGTGATTTAGATACCGCTGGCATTAGACTATATCAGTATACTATATTTAGACAAAAAAAGAGGGTCCGAAGACCCTCTTGAGAGAAATATGAATCCGATGGATCACATAAGGTTTGCAACCTTGACACGTCTGTAGTAACGGTTGGCGTTCTTGGTGAGTGCGCCAGCGCCGACATTGGTGCCTTCTGCGAATGGGTTCGCGACGATGCCGTAGCGAGTCTTGAATCCAATCTTGGGTTGGAAGGTGTCCTGACCAACGGCACGAACCATCTGGAGAGGAACATATGGGCAGTAGAAGAGACCTGCGTCATATGGGGAAGCACCCTTATAACCTGCAACGTAGTACTGGGAACCAGTGCTGTTAGGCAGGTTTGCAGAATAAGGATCGATGTATACGCGATACTTACCTGCGAGGACTCCAGCAAAGGTGTTGCCAGTGTCATCAACGTTGAGGTTGCTGTTCAGAGCAGGGGTGTAATCGAGAACGCCTGCCATGGTCAGTGCGGAAGCAACGTCTGCGGAACACAGAATCATGTTGCCCTTTCCTCTACGAGTTCTTTGTGCGATTGCGTTTGCATCGCGCTCGATTTGGAAGATAAGACCCTTGAACTTCTCAACAGACCAACGACCGTTGCTGTCAACGTCGAGGTCGAAAGTACCAGCGTTAGCAACGTTTTGCTGAGCGCCAGATTCTGCAACGTTATAGATGGTTCTGATAACTTCGCGGTTGATCTCAGCAAGAATCTCAGTAGAGAGAATGTTTGCGAGTTCCGCTTCAGCGTTCAGACCGTGGATTGCCTTGAGGTCTTGTGCCAGTTCCAAGGAGTACTCTGCTTTCAGAGCTCTGGACTTAGCGGTTACGGTGACCTTCTCGATTGAGAATGCCATCTCGTTGAATGCGCCAGCGCCGTCGCCAAGATCTTCAGCGTCGTCGGTACGCATACCCTGACCTACGTTGTAGGTGTTATATGCTTGTGAACCTTCTGGGTTAAGCAGACCTGGGTTGGAACCTGCTTGTGCGTCGGTACCCATACCAACGGCAGCATTAGACATGCCATCGGTGAGAGCGCCTGTAGCAGCAGACTGACCAGAGAATGCGGTATCTGCTTCGTTGAACAGTGCTTCGGTGCCAGACTGATTGGTGTAACGGGAACGCATCGCGAAGATGAGTCCAGTAGGACCAGACATAGGCTGAACGCCTGCGAGGTCATATGCGACCAAGTTAGGCATTGCGCGTCTGATCAGGGAGATCAGAACTGGATCGAAACCAGCAACAGGGGTGGAAGCACCAGCAGAGAAACCTGGGTTTGTTCCACTTTGGGTGTTAACAGTTGGACCTTCGGAAAGGAACTCACGCTCTTCGCGAAGAGTTTGCTCTTGGTTCTCCAAGAGTACTGCGGTGACAGCTCTACGGTGGGAATCCGCGATTGGATCCATTCCCTCATAATCGAGAACGGGTGCCCACTTTTCCTGCAGAGCCTCTGTATTAGGCATTTGCATTTTTCTAAAAAAGTTAGTTTGAACGTTTATGATTTAAAAATCACTTTTTGGCAGCTCTTGAGAGAGTGTCCAAATAGGCTTGCATCATTGGGGATACTTCCTCGGAAATAACCTCATCGGTAGAAACCTCTTCGGAAAGATTCTCAGAGGTGCTTGGAGTTCCGGCGTGCTCAGGGAAATAAGATTTTCTCAGAGTTACCAGTTTCTCACGATAGTCTGTCTCACTTTCAAACTCAACATTTTCAGCAAGAGTAGCGAGTTTTTCTTTTTGAGTGTCTGCAAGACCCTCAGCAACAGTAGCGAAAACGCCATCTGCAGAAGACTCAGCTAATCTACGATTCAGAGCAACGTTTCTATCGATTTGCTCGTTGAGTTTACCTTCCATTTCATCTAGTTTATCTACCATGCTCTCAAGTACATCATACTTGTCATCAGGGATAGTTACATAATGTTCTTCAAAAAGACTCTTCATTCCATCGAGGAATGATTCGCTAATTTCGCTCTTGAGACCAGCTTCAACTGCGAGTGCGTTCTCCTGGAACCACTCATCAGCAACATACTCAAGATACGAATCGAGACGCTCAGAGAGTTCTTCTCTGATTGCAACAACTTCTTCTACCAAAGCATTCTGATAGGTTTCGTGCAGAGACTCTTGCATTTCTGCAACTTTAGTCTTAACTGCCGCCTCAAAGATGGTGCGTGCTTTCTCTTCAAACTCTTCGGAGAGTTCTTCACCCTCAAGAAGTGCTTGCACATCTGCTTCGATGTCAATTCCTTCTTCTTCTACGAGTTCTTCTTCAGTTTCTTCCGCTTCGGCAACAACTTCGTCAGCTGCTACTTCCTCTTCGGAAACAACCTCATCAGTGGTTGCCTCTTCTTCGGAAACTACTTCCTGTGTTTCATCAACTTCAACTTCTTCGGCTGCAGCAGCACGAGAGTTGACCACATCTTTAACTTGCTTAAGAGTAGCGCCAGGCTCTCTCAATCTGTTAGAGTCATCATCTGGTCTTGAATTTTCGGGAGTAGGACCGCCGAGATCTTCAACTGGAATACCAGCAGAAGTCATTGGCTCAGCAGGTGCAGCTCCTTTGGTTACTACGTTTTCCATTTCTTGTAAATTGTTACCAACGGACATTTGAATTATGCGATTAATTACTTAATTACATGTATTTATTTATAATTCAAAGATTTGAGAGGAAATTATTGAACAAATCCAATTTTTTCTCTTCAAGTTGTCTTTGACTTACGAGAGTATTAATTCTCTTCTTGGTTGTTTCGGCAAGGTGTTCACGAAGGATTCCTCCTTCCCAAACCCATTCTCTTCCTTCCATGATTCCGTTAACGAAAGCATCAGGAGCAGAAGGATCAGCAACGATATCAGCAGCAGTTGCTAACTGGAAGTCTTCACCAACAATCTTACATCCTTCACTAGTGGTTTGAAGTGAACCAACACCACGAGAAGAAACGCCAAGCATTACACCTTCATCGAGAAGGGAAGATGCAATTTTACCCATAGGGGTAGAAAGGATTTGCGCCTTTCCTCTAAAGTTATTACCTTCTTTTACCAGAGAAGTAATTTTGTGAGAAACGCGATCAAGATTGACAGTAGGACCATCGGGATGACCGAGTTCACCAAGAGCACGACCCTTGTTGACAAAAGTTTCGCAATAGCGATTTACTTCCTTAGAAAGAGTGTTAATAGGATACATTCTCCCATTACGATTCTTGATTTCACCTTGAAGGAATGTTCCTTCAATATACAGTTTTTTATTAGCACCTTTTCCTTCGGTGATAACCTGTACGTTTGTTACTTCTTCTGTGATAAGTTTCATTATACTATTAATTTTTATCCCTTATTTTTTATTTATGATAAATGTGAGTTATAATCCTAGTCCTAAAAATGGATGTGCCATCTCACTCCTCGTCTCCTTTTGTCTCTATATAACCCAACTCTTTTGCTCTTACCAAACCAGATGTTTTGTCACTAAATGTTTCTATATTTGGTTGCCCGGATTCAAAAACAGAACCTGGATTTAGTTCAATAAAATGAACTGCACCATTTCCGTGACAGACATACCAAGTTATAGTTGTAGGTGATTCCATAGAATTAAGTATTATAGGAAATTGTCCAACCTCTTGAAACTAATGCGTTATATGCACTATTTGCTGTTACACTCCAGGTTGATTTGGCAGCATTTGTGCCTCCATCAATACCTAATGCGATATTACTAGCTCCATTGGTATCCAAAGAAGTAAGGATATTTTCAATGGATTGAGCACTCAATGCACAATCTTTAAAAGCATTTTTAAAAGCATTGGATCCAAGAGTTCCAGTAGTATCAAATTGATTTGCAGGGAATGTTGTTAAATTATCACAACTTCTCCAACAATTTTGAAAATCTGTACCACTAGTCATAGTGGCACCTGGAAATGAAACTAGACCATCACAACTTCTCCAAGTACCAGAGAAACTAGTTCCACTTGACATATCCAAAATTGGAAAATTAACTACACCACTATTTCTCCAAGTATCATCAAAGATTGTGCCACTGGACACATTTATTCTTGGAAACGTTGTTAATGCTGCAGTGGATTTCCAGGTGTTATCAAAATTTATTACATCTTTAGTTGCATTGAATCTCTGTCTATAAGTGCTGAGATTTGATGCACCATCAAAAGCATTTGTCAGATTTGAACCTAGTTCAGAAGATTTTGCTCTTATTCTAACAAAAGTTAGTTGATCTATATCAGCATCTACACCATTAAAGAATGGTCGATAGACAGTATCAGGAGTTAAAATAACTTTTATTTTATAATTACCAGCAGAGTAGGTATGAGATAAGGTGTTAGATGTACTAGATTCAGAATCACCATCACCCCAACTAACAGTATAATTAGCTGTTCCCATAGATCTTAAATTAAACGCTGCTCCAGTACTAGTTATTCTGTAAATAAAATCTGCTTTTTCTTCACGTTCAAATTTCTGTGCCCAAGTGTCTAAACCTATTCCTAAAAATGGATGTGCCATTATGCACCCTCGTAAATCACCTTAGCTGTACTTCCTGTCAGTGATTTGGCCCAAACATATGCAGCACTAGAAACATGACTCAAATCAGTGACAGTTTTCTTCATCTCTCCCTCATAAGTTTTATAAACCAATCCGGGATCAGTTGCTGTGGGTGCAGAGTTTGATGCAGTAAAATTCACTACAACAGGATTAGCACTCTGACATTGAAAAGTTATGGTAGTAACATTATTTCCGATAAGAACATATGCACTTGGTGTTACTTCTGTTGATGCTAATGCCATTATTCTTGATCCTCTGGTGTTACTTCTGGTTCAGTTTCTGTTTCAATTTCATCGACTACTTCATCGGTGAATTCATCACCAACTTCTGTTTCGACTTCACCTTCAACTTCAGGGTATTCAAATTCTTGACCGAACATTGCATTGGCAACATATGGTCTAGCAATGTCAATTCTTTCTGCTGCCTTTGCATACATAATTTCTTTCATTTTGTCGCTAATATCTGATGATGATCCATCAGTAGCGATCAAATCGATAACATCTTCCATAAAAATTCAATATGTTAATATAATATATTTATAACTCAGACTTTCTGGTGTCTCTATCATACTGTCTGTTGATTCTTGCGGTTTCTGCATCAACATTTGGATCTGCAGGAACTTGACCCATTGCCATAGGATCTGCTCCCATTCCAGACATACCAGATCCATCTCCACCTTGCATTGATGGATCAACAGGTTGTGGTAACGGTTGACCAGTTACAGGATCAATTGTTGATGGATCTGGCAAAATACCCTTATTGATCTCATCTTCAATCTGTATATCAAGTTCAATAATTTCTTGATCAGTCTGACGAAGAACTCTCTTACGAACGTATTCGGTAGAGTAATACTTACCAATATATGGTTCCATTTGTGCAAGAATGCCAAGTCTGTTTTGAATCAACTCAGATTCTTTCAATTCCGCAAACTGATTATCATAAAGGAAATCATATTGGATATGATCCTTCATTGTCTCCCAATCTTCTGGAGTGCAGATATTTTTCAGAATCAACTGAGTTCTGAGCATATCATTGAACATTTGAGCAAAACGCTTCCTCAAACGACCAACAAATTTAGCAAATTTTAATTCGTCACGAAGGATCTCTGATGACCTTCCCAAATTAAAACCACCATCTGCAGCGATTCTGGACTCTGGAACACCAAGTGCTCTGTACAATTTCTTTTGGAAATACTCAATATCTGAAAGTTCTCCCAGATTTTGTCCACCAGGTAGGGTAGTGATTTCAGTACCGCGACCACCTTCTCTACGTGGTAACCAGAAGTCCTCCAACATAGACATAAACTTGCGGTCATCACGAACTTCGCCAGTTTGTGCGTTGTAAACTAGTTTATTTCTGTAGCGAGACATAACCTCTTTGAGGTATTGCTCTGCTTTTACCTTAGGAAGATTACCAACATCAATATAAAAAATACGACGTTCTGGTGCTCTAGATAAACGATAAATGACCAAAGAGTCCTCAATCATTCTCAGTTGATTGAGTGCCTTGATTGCTTTGTGAAGATATGAAAGAACAGTATTCTTGTTTCTATCTACTAAACCAGAAGTACAGTAAGTTACAGAATCTTTTGCAATTTTTACTGACTTTGATCTACCATTTAGAGATCCTGCTGGATAATTTGGTGATGGAGTATATTGGAAAAACTCTTCAAACTCTGGTCCATTAGCAAACTCTTCTTGAGATTTGCCGTTTATATTAATTGCATTACCAACTCTGGCAAATCCAGTGTCATATGCAGTACCTTTCTTTTCTTGACGAATATATTTGATTTTTAGAGGATCAATATATCTAAGTTCTTTGATACCTTCAAAAGGTGCTTTCTGATCAATAACTTTTAAGTAATATACTCTTCCGTCTACGTACCAGTTTCTAAAGATTTCGTGAGATTTTCTATCAAAATCTAATATTTCTTTGAGATACTTAAATTCTGCTCTGATTGTCTTCTTAAGATTTTCGCTCGCATTCAGATTAGAAAGTTCTATCTCCACAGGAGAATCGTAAAGATCGCTAACGATTGCTTCGTTAACTACATCTTCGATAGCACCATCCGCTTCAGGATGGAGAGACATTTCTCTATATCTTCTAATTAAATCATGCTCTGTTTTATAAACACCCTCAATGTCAACGTATTGACCATAAAATCCACTGCTAATATAGTTATCAACCCCGTCCTGATTAGTTTCAGGAACGGGGGAAATAACTGAAGGTGACTTATTTTGCTTGTCGTCAATTGAAAAACCAAAAAGTTTGGCCATAATAACTTAAAGTGCCTATTACCTTCTTCTATTTAGTTGATGTCTTCACCACCAGCATTTTCACCAGTGCCCTTAGTAGCTTCCCACCACTGAACTTGAAGTTCAACAGTGAATTCTTGAATACCTTGAGCATCATAAGAAAGTTCGATTGGTGATACCTGAGTTGGGAACACATCGTAGAAACGATATGATCTCAGAGTAGAACCATCACGATCTAACTGATAAACATAAGCATCTGATTGATAATCTGCTGGATTAACCAGACCAGTATTATCAGATACTCTGTTGATGGTGTTCATCCAACGCTCAAAGGCAGAGCGAATTGCAAAGTCGGTATCGTTCAGGACGGTAACGGTCCAAGAATCGAAGGTTCTATCACCTGCGATTTTCAGAACACGACCTCTGAAAGGTACTTCGATCTGTGCAATGTTGGATGCTGGCATATTTGCACCTTTGACCAAGAATCTTGATTTCTCAAGAACTACAGAGTCAGGTGCTGCTGCATCAGGGAACTGAAGCACGACTTCAAAGAGATTGGCGCGAGCGCCACCACCCGTTAACTTACTCTTGAAGTCGGTAATCTTCCTTAATGGGGGTGGATTAATCTGTTGTCTAGATGGCATTTGAGTTAACCTCTAATTGAATTAAACGGAGCCGATTACTTCTTCAAATGCAACACCAGTTCTGGTGGCGATGAAGGTTAGACCGATGAAGTTGATCGATCTTGCGGGTTTGATGAAGATGTCCGCGACAAACTCATTGCTATCAATAATTGCAGCAGTGTTGTTTGTTTCATCACAAATGACGACATAATCTTGAATACCTCTCTTCGACTGAACGTCGCGGAGGAATGGTTCAACAATGTTCACGAAGTTAGTCCTTGTGATTTCATCGTTGAACTCGAACAGGAAGTCCTTAGCAGCAGCGGAGATTGCATCTTCAAGGAAGATGAACAGGCGGCGGACGTTGATTCTATCGAACGCGGAGGACTTACCAAATCCAGTCTTGTCACCGAACAGGATAATACCTGCTCCAGGGGAGAAGATAACTGGGTTGATTCTGTTGGAATACAATGCGTCTCTTTGCTTTCTACCTGGATTGTATGCCAGTTTAACAGCGTTGAGGATCGCACCTCTTGAAGTTCCAGCAGGTGAGAACCAAGGGAACTGTTGAATATCCGTTCTAGCACAAGTACCAGCAATGTCTCCATTCAGAGGAACATAACGGAAAGTATCATTGAAGCGGTCGTACATATACTTGTAACCACTATCAAATATACCATAAGTTGTAGAACTCAATGGTGCGTAGAAACCAAGAACGTTGTTGGTAATCGTGTCAACATCGTTTACAGTTACTGTTCCAACTTGATTATCGGTCAAGAACGATGCTCTATTTGGTGAAATGAATGCAACTGCATCCTTTCTTTCTTCAGCAACAGCGATACACTTTTGTGCAATACCTTGAGAGGTTTCTCTATCGTACTTAGCAGATCCCATCAGAATGAAGTCTACCTCAAACTCTTCAGTATTCTCAAACTTAGTGAGACCTGAAATAATATCATCAGCACCACAATCCAAAGAACCTGCGCTAGTCAAGTCGTTTGAACCACCATAGTTCTTACCACCTGCCATTGCGAGTGAAAGTGATCCACAACCACCAAAGTTTACGCCGTCTGCATTTTGATCCCAACCAGTGTCGGCATCAAGTTCAGATTGCTCTCTACCATTATCAGAGAATGCAATTGAAGTTGTTCCAGAAGGTGCAGAACCACCGAAGATGTAACGAGAGTTAGTGTAAAGATACTTTCTCCAGTAAGAAGGAGAACCTACAGAGAACTCAGCGTCCTTTGCCTTGGAAAGATTGAGATGCTTTTCAAGGATGGAACCTGCGTTTCCAGTAATAAGTCCTTTGTCGTCAATAACAACAACATGAACTTCATCGAATCTAGAGTTTCTATTTGCAGCAAACTCGGAAGTTCCTGGGCGGTTTGATAACTGATCCCACTCAAGTTTAACTGGATCACCGTTGAAGTCAGTAGAACTGAGTTCGATGTTCTGATTCTCAAACCAATCTTTTTCAGTAGTGTATGCGCGGGTTGCCATTGGTGCGTCAATAACACCAGTGTCAGTGGTATGAATACCAATGCTCCCTACATTTGTTAATGCATATACACTATTCTGAGTGTAATCTGCATTACTTACAGTGCCTGCAGCCGAAACGTGTGCAATAAGTTTCGTCGAGATTTGACCATCACCAACCTCAGTGATAACTCCTTGGAAGTAACCATCAATTGGTCTTGTTCCTCCTGTTGCTGCTGGAACAGTTGCTCCCGAACGAACTGCTTGTGTAAATCCATAACCAACTAGAACGTTAGCAGTGGAAATTCCAGTCAGAATTTGATCTGCCTTAGCATCAATAATTCCGATTCTAATTCCGTTCGCCCATGTTCCTGGGTTTCTTGAAACTACAGTTACGTTAGTAATCGCATTATCATCATAAGCAAGTTGCTCATAATGCTCAGTACTTTTAATTCTTACACTTGAAGCGGTTCCAACAAATGCGTTCTTAAGTCCAGTTCCATCAGTGGCATTAAAATCATCTGCTCTAGAAACTCTAAGAGTTCCTCCATATGCGAGATAGGATGATGCGACCATCCAACTCTCATAATGCTTATCTGTTGAGTACGGTCTGCCGAAAGTGTTTAAGAGATCATCCTCATTCTCAATAAACTGAGGAAGATCTACAGGTCCCTTTGCGAAAGGAGCAACAAGTGCCCCAATCGAACCAGAAACTGGATCGACTCTTCCAATAGTTAAGTCAACTTCTCTTACGACAATTCCAGGAGATGCTAAGTTTAGAGGCATCTTTTCGGTCTCCTTGGTCCAGGTTATTTCTGAAATTATTTATTAAAAAGTCGGTTTTGAATGGGGAATCTTGACGTGAAACCTACCAATCTGGATATTCCCAAACATTACTACGCTTTTTGACCCTCTTCTTAGTACACTCTTTACACTCATATGAATATGATGCAGCAACAGGACCTCTATCCTTTCTTGTCCTGTAAAATCCATCAACTAAATTTTTTGTTTCACCACAAATTCTACATTCCCTTTCATAGAGAAGGAGATGACCCAATTTTAACTGGTCATCTAAATCCATTAATAGTAATCCCACATATAAGATTTATCTCCATATTCATCAGTATGCCAACGATCACCATTATTATCTGTAAATGAAACTGCATCATTGATTCCATCATCTAAGAAACCAAATGGTGCCATATCTTGCTCAATCTGATTTTTTTGTTCGTCGTATATTCTTTTGCGAACATCAGTATCTGTCATTTCTTTGAAGTAGTCTTGTGCCACTAACCAAGAGAATATAACCAGACACATAGCAAGGTCATCGTTACAACCTTCCTCTGCCTCAAACGAATTATGCTTTTGAGCAAATGTTGTAAGTTCAGATATGATATCGTAATCTAGAGTTAATAACTTATCATCTTCTAAAAGAGTTTTTAAGTTAGAACAACCAAGTTTTTTTACCTGTGCTGTTGTCCTAACTCCCATTTGAGACTTTTTACCAGAAAAACCGTGACCAACAACTTGACCAGCACGACCTCTCATTGCTGCCATCAGCATATTTTCATACTCTAAGTCGTAGTGAAGAATATTTGCTACCTGCTCTCCAATATCATTAACTTCAATCAATACCCAAGCGTTGTTGTATCCCTTTAAAGTATCTTGAATTACATTTGGGAACAACATCGGTTTGATTTCATTATTTCTATACTTTGCTACAATCTTGTATGGAAACTCTGTAATATCAAACACTACAAATGCAGAGTAGTCATTACCCAAACCACGAGCAACGTCTACGGTCATAAGATAGTTATGATCTTTTCTAGGTTTTTCGTAAATATCTAATCCTGCGTTTCTCTGGATGGGATCCTCATAGACTAGATTCCTGAGTTTTGCTGGATTTATAAGGGTATTGACAGAACCAAGAAACTCACATTCAAACTCAACTTTGAACTGTGCTTCTGATGTATTAGCAATCGTCTGTTCTTTCCATACTTGATCTCTTCCAGGAACCTCGGACCAATGAACATCAGTTGGAACGTACTCATTTTTACCTTTTTCTGAGTCGTGCCACATTCGGTAGAAATGATTCATACCGCGTGGCGTGGATACAATGATTACCTTTGTGCTTTGTCCAGAAGAAATAGTAGGATAAACAGAGGCAAAGAAGTCATCAGCAATGTGATTCGGGATGAAGGCGAACTCGTCAAGAAAGATGACATTATAGGATCCGCCTCGGACAGCAGATGATGAAGTAGAGTTAGACGAAATCTTGGAGCCATTTTCTAATTCCAGTGAACCTTTGTTCCAAGATATAATACCTTGCTGCATCCATTTAGGCAAGTTCTCATATGCAAGTTGTAATCTTTGAAGTAAATCTCTTGCAGTTGATGCCTTGTTTGCTAGGATTGCGATGTTAACGTTGTCGTTAAAAACGGCGTAGTGTAAAAGATATGATACACAAGTAGTAGACTTACCAGTCTGACGAGGCATCTTACATATATTAAATCTATTATCATGGAAATTTTGAATTAGTTTTTCCTGAAAAGGATACATATCAAAATTAACAAGACCGTGATCCAGAGATACGATCTTGATATAATTTCTAGCAAAATAAACAGGATCTTCTTTACATTTAATAAACTCAATGACCTGCTCTTCTGTAAATTCGTGAGCAGTATTTGCTTTTTTTAAATTTGGATTACCAAGATAAATGTTATCACTCATAATAAAAACCTAATTCAACATCTCCAACGTTTACGTGCCTTACAGATTTTCTTATCTGGGGTTTTAGAACAATCAATATTATGCATATCCTTTTGACCCTTAGAGCGAGAGCAGAAAGACTTACGTCTCTTTGCATCCTTGCTTCCCTTCTTAACCTTGCCAGTTACAGCAGTTTTCAGTTTAGAACCTGGATTCTCGCGTTTATATGCATTGACGGAACTCTGACTCATACCATCAACACCGTCTTTGCGATTTGATTTCTGCCAGTCTTCTTTTACCTCCTTTTGTAATTTTGCTTGTTTCACAGGAATATATTGGTATGGGTTTTTACCGCCACCTTCCTTGTCACGTCTGTTTTTCAGATACTCTCTCTGTTCTTTTTCACCATCTAAACGACTTCTTTCATCAATTAATTCAACTTCTTCCTTTCTAGTTTTCTTCTTTTTGACACAGTTTGGATATCTTTTACCAAACATTGTCTTCATACCTTTCTTTTCATAACCTTTCCAACATTTTTCATCAAGTTGACTTCCTTCTTCAAGTTCATCCGCACATTTAGCAACCGCTTTAGATTGCTTAGCGTGCATTTTAGAAGCACCTGCCAATTGCTTAGAAATCTCTTTCAATCTTTCTGCTTTTGATTTTGCTTCACCAAGAATATCTTCTCTTACAAATTTACCATTTTTGTAAGTGTAATTTGGCATTGGTACAGGTTCTTTATTACCTTCTGATTTGTAATTAGGCATCGGTACAGGTTCTTTATTACCTTCTGATTTGTAATTAGGCATCGGTACAGGTTTTTTAGTACCTCTTGGTTTGTATTCGGGCATTGGAACTGCCTTCTCACCAAGCATATCACTTCCAAGACCTTGAGTTGGTTGAAGTGGTTCATTAGAAATCAGATCTACAGACTCATATTCTGTTGCCTGGAAGTCATCTCTCCAGTTAGAATGATCATAATCTTCCTTGTTGAATGCCTTTTTGATTGCACCAACAACAAAAGGTGCAGCAACTGTTGCTGCAGTTAATGCAAGACCTAATTTACCACGACCGCGAGGACGAACTCTTGCTGGTTTTACACCACTTGGTTTTGGCATTGGATTGACACCACTGAAGTCGGGTTTTACGCCAGGACCGGGTCTATATGCAGAAGGATTCCTTTGCGCTTTCTGCCAAGCACTCTTTGGATTATTTCTGTTTGCATAGTCTGCAACACTTATTTTAGGAAGTTGTGCTCCTTTTCCTTGAGGTTTTGGAGTAGCACTCCTCATTCTTGCGAGAGTTGCTCTAATCTTATCTTCTGCACCCTTATTTGCCTTAATAAGGTCCTCTATCTGTGATGCAGTCATTCCTTTGAGTTTATCCTCAAGACCTTCAAGAAGCATATCTTCTCTCCAGTTAGAGAAACTTTCTTTCTTAGTCTTATTGCCCCAGTTAGCAGCACCAACTTTACGACATTTTACCAGAGCACCTGAAGCATAAGCAGAAGGCCACACAGAATAACGAGACTTGACCTTATGATAACAAGCATCTTTCTTTCCTTCATCTACTATCTCAGTTTCTTCAGGTAAAGGTTCATCCGCATAAATTTTTCTGCCTGCTTTTTTACTTGCTCTCCTATAGCGATCCATATCCTCAGTTTCTGCCTTATTGTAAGACACTGGTTTGCCTTTACGGTCTAGAATGGGTTTGCCATTGATTGATGGATTGGAGTATCCAATATTTCCTTCATCAACTAATCCACCTTCTGGTTCATATGAGTTTCTAAGTCTCTGCATTTTTGGATCCAAAGTTCCTGGTTTTACACCAGCATTCTTTTCAATTGCTCTTTGTCTAGCACCAGCACCAAATGGCTTTCCATTAATAGTAGTATTTTGTCTAGCATTATCTAATGCAGAATGTGCTTTCTTTCCCAGATGTTGTAGACCCTTATATGCAGCATATCCACCTGCAGCAACAAGAGGAATCGCGAGAGCAGGAGCAATTTCATCTATTTGTGCTAAATCTGATCTCCAGTTTGAATAAGATTCTTGAGTCACGTTTTTTGCTCTCCCTCTTCTATTTGGATTTGGATCTTCTTTGCGTTTTTTAGCAGCTCTCTTATTTCTTTCCTCTTTACTCATTGCTGCACGATCATCAGCGTCACGACAGTATGGTTTAGTCTTTTGTCCAGGTTGTTTTGCACAAGGTTTTCCGTCGTACTTACCACCAGTCTGTTTCCAACCACCGCCTTTGAACCAATCGCGAAGAGAGTAACCTTTAGATTTTGCGGATTTACCATCACGTTTTTCAATAATTACTTCTTC
>Ga0207993_1000120_pt1 | contig 30787 bp, 23 predicted proteins | sample ETN01SmetaG_2_FD_185791 | JGI IMG/M metagenome (GOLD analysis project Ga0207993, IMG submission 185791) | Marine microbial and viral communities from oxygen minimum zone, Eastern Pacific Ocean - ETNP2014F12-01SV265 (SPAdes) (version 2) | ecosystem: Environmental > Aquatic > Marine > Oceanic ...
GCAAGTGCATCATCAGAACATGCGGATCGTATGTCTGATTTACTAGGAACGGCTTAATTTTTGTGAACGAGTGATTCTTTTTCAGTAATTGGAGGATGCTCAATATCGCTCATAATTTTTTTTATCATTTCTTTAGTTTCATAAGTATCGTTACTACCCAAACACTTAGTAAGTTTTTCTTTCATCTGTTTTGGAGTTACAGATTTCTTAGATTTTTTCGTAACCAATTCAAGAGAACCTCCACTTTGTAATTGGTATTGTGGGATATCATTTGATTTCATTGAACTAATGATTAGATTTTCTACAAGTTTTTGAGCAGATTTCAATTCATTAATTTTTTTCTGATGAGTTTTGATTGCCTTCTTAAACTCAAGCCATTTAGCAACATTTGTTTCAGCAACATTTTTCTCATATGATGCCATGATTTAATATTTATTCGTTTATCTTTAAGTCTCATTTTTATGTATAATTGAGATATGTTTAAAAGGGAAACAATTCTTAGACTAATAACTTTGTCAGGAACATATGTGTTATTTGAATACTGTATACATAAACTTAGAACAAAACAAATGAAGAAACAAAAAAAAGTATTCTCAAAATCTCCAAGTTTAGGTAGTTTGGAAATGTTGAAAGAAGATGTTAGACGCGCTGAAGGAATTGAAAAGAGAGATATGTTGATAACATTGAAAGAATGTTTTAATGTTAATGATAATAGTTTAGAATCGCTTGTGAAAGCATTACATGATAATCATCCTTGTAAAAAAGAGCCAGAGATTGATGACTATTTGCATGTTCCATTGCCTTTTTCATTTCAAATTATGATGAGTTTGGCAAATTGGTGTACATTTCAGATTTTATCAAAATATTGTGATATTGAATTTTATGATGGAAATTGTAAAATATATAGATTAACTCCCAAAAATAGAAGGAATAATTCGAAGGTTATTGTATGTTTCCCTGGATTATCCAGTTCAATAGTACAATTATTGAATGGGATTGATGTAATGTTTAAGAATGGATATAGTGTTGTATTGCCACTATATGGTCCAGGGGATGTTTCTCTGAATCATTCACTTGGTCATAACCAATACGATTATTGCTATGAAATAATAGACTATTTAACAAAAAGAGAATTATATGATGTTCATCTATTTGCATGGTCTTTAGGGGGTATAAAATATTTATGTTTTGAGGATATTATATTAAATAAATTGGAATCAAAGATTAAAATAAAGGCAGTATATCTATTTGAACCTCTTTTAACATCAAGATCTGTAATCGATATGCATTTTACAAGTAAACGTTCAATATTTAGAACAATAAATGTTGTGAATTCACGCACAAAACATCTGAGTTACAAATATTATTTACTGAACTGTATTATGGGATATTTTATACATACTGCTCTTGGAATTGGCTGTGCAAATAGTACAGATTATTTATTTTATACTGAACGTAAAAACAAAAACTATAAATATCCATATAAAAGATACTTGTTTATTTCACATAGTGATTTCCTTATAAATGATATTGCAGATACAAATGTAATTCAAAATAATTTTGATTCTAAATGTGTATTTTACAGAGAAGGATATCACGGTGGTTGGTTGAAAAGTAGTAGGTTAGAACCAATATTTGGTAATATTCTTAACCATTATTCGCAGGATTAGATTCACATAACTGCTAATTTTCATATATTGGATGACTAGTTGGTTTCTAAACCCGTTTGATCTGTGGAAGAATTCTTATCTCTATTCTTTGCTTCTAATTTTCTTCTCAAACGGTTTCGAACACCATGTCCTCTACGTCCTCCTCTCATTCCTGGTGGTGGTAGATTAGTTGGTATTTTTCCTTTTTTAAGTTCTTTGCCACACATTTCTTCAAGAGCACTAAAGTCATCATCATCATTAACTTCTTCTCCCTTTTGTTTCATAAATTCTTTAAATATTCCTTGAACATCTTTAGATTTGAACATTTTCTTGAATTTTTTATCGGATTGCATTTTTTCCATCATTTCATGAACTTCGCCTATTAATTCCTCTTGATTAATATCACCTGATTCCATTTTCTTTTTGAGTTTATCCGCGACTGTTTTGACAAGATTTTTGAGTCCACCACCACCTACTAATTTTTGCATCACGGCTGATACATCGGGAGACTGCATGTCTGACATATCAAATGCGGACATGTCAATATCTTCTGCTATTTCCTTAGCCAAACTACCAATTTTAGTGTCTTTAAACATATTTTCGTATTCTTCTTGTTGTTTTTTTGTATCATCAGTAGTATCTTTTTCGGTATCGCTATCTGTATCACTATCCGATTTGTCCAATTCTTCAATATCAATATCTTGTGTTTCTTCCATCAATTTTTGTACCATATTCATCATTTGTTCTTGAATTCCTTCATTCCCGTTCATAAAATTTTCATCTTCAAACTGTTGAAAAAAATCTTCTAAATTTGCTGATTTAGAACGGACTGTTGTTCCAATAAGTGTCAATGTTTGTAGAAATTTCCATATAGCATCGGTATTATTGTTGTTTTCTGAATTTTTAACAATAATTGAAAGGTCAATATCAGATATACATACAAATGGAGTATCGAATAATGTAGGATCCTTATTTGATATTTTATCAGTATTATTTGCAACACATTTCATAAATTGTTGTAATGGTCGCGTATCTTGCATCATCGTTATTAATGACAAATTTTCAGTATTTTCTGGAAAACATCTTTTTAAATTTCCAATAAAATCGTTTAGGGTAGTGTTAAAAGTTTCTACTAATTCCATAATTTTAATATCAAAAAACTTATCCGTTTTAAGCGCAACTCTGTAATATTTTATTTAATATACTTAATGAAGTATACATCTCCTTCTATTAAAGTTAATGTTGTTCGTCCTGATACAAAAACTGTAATTCTCGAATGTGAACTTACACAATTTAACAAAACTACAAGTGTGTCATATATTGCAGCTCAATCACCAGATTATTTACAAAGTTATACTGGTGCTGGTTTGCCATTTCCAGATGCCATTTCTGCGTATGAAAATACGAGAAATAGTGGTAAATTTCAACCAAGATCGCGCAAATTTTCAATTAAGCTTCAATTCCCAAATTCTTATTATTCGCATCTTGGTACAAGATTAATACCACCACATGTGCGTTTAACTATATTTCATAATTCGAAACCTAATGTCGAATTTATTGAATTAGGTGAAAATGCTCCATTTAGAACATTGAGTTACCAATCAAAACCTGTGCCACGTATGGCTCCTAAATTTTATGATAGAAGTCATTTAAAAGCTCCCCGCAGTCAAGAAAGTATACTTAGAGCGAGTGGTTATCAACTTAAAACCCCTAGTAATTTTTGGGGAACATCCATACCACATCCGTAAAAACAGTATAAAGTTGTTTCTTGGTGTAATATAAGTAGATGATAAAGTTAAATTCCGCATGGAGTTTTTGGTATCATTCTTCTAAAGTAAAAAATTGGGATCGAGATAGTTATAAGTTTATATATAAGACTCAGTATGCTGAAGAGTTTTGGGGTATTTTTAAGGAATTGTCTTTAAAACATTATGAATCGGGTATTATATTTATAATGAGGGGAGATATTTTTCCTGATTGGTCAAGTCCTGAAAATAAGAATGGTGGATTTGTATCAATTAAGATTGAAACTAAATCAAAAAATTATAAAATTGACAATATTACCAAAACTTGGTTTGAAAGACTAATCTCTGAATCTCTTACAAATGATAAGAAAAAGATTACTCATGGAATATCTTTAAGTCCAAAGAGTGGACACATAATCTTAAAACTATGGTTAAAAGATAAAATAAGAAATGTTAATGCAATATTACCACCAGATTTACCACTAATTAAAACTAATAAATTTACAGCATTTACACATAAATCATCATAATTACGCAGAACTTTGGGTCATATATTTTTGATATTCATCGGCAGCAGCTGCAGCCTTTAACTTAGCTTCCTCAGCGGCAAGCATTAAAGCCTGTAATGTTTCATTATCTATTTTCTTTGATGATTCATTATCTTCTGGCTTAGACTCTTCCTTAGGTTCTTCAGTATTTGTACTTGCAGTGACCTCATCTGGAGCCACCGCAACTGGAACCGTTTCTTGAGTAGCTTTAGTTTCCTGGGTTTCCTGCGTTTCTTCAGTAGCTTTTAAACTTGTTTCAGGAATTTCTATATTTTTTGTTTCTACTGGTCTGGCTGGAACTATAGTCTCTTCGCAGTCCGTATCCTCGTCCTCTGTAGCATAGTCATAATAAGCATAACTATCATCCTTGTCTGTTGTATGGAAAAGACGAAAATCATCATTATTTGGTGTAGTCGTTTTTGTAACGGATGGTATTTTTACAAGACCACGTAAAACGATATCAGGATTATATCCATGAGGTTTCATAAAAACTCCTTTCACTTCTACAAGAGGAACTACATTACAATTTTGAATAGATTCAAGGTTTATCATATTCTGGTCAGTATCCATACATTGTATTTGATAGTTGCCTTTACGAATATGAACACGGGAACAGAATATATTATCCTCGCCTATCATTGGATGATACATATTTTTAATCGCAGCTGGAGATGGGCGCGTGTAACCTTCTAATGGACCACCAGCTTGCCACATATATCCAAACCATTTATCATGGTTATTCACAATTTGACTTACAAGCCAAACTTCCAATTTATTAATAAATTGCTTAAAATCAGAATGTTTCGTGTTACTATCATCTAAACTTACTCTGAAAAAACCATTCTTTGATGCTGTCTGAATATCAACAGCATCACCAATCTTAAATACTGGAAGCGCGAATTGTAAACAAAGCGAATCATCTCGCTTATGTTCTACAGGTAATTCCCAAGAACCACCCGCTAATTCATCTCCCTTTGTTAAGTTAAAATCATTTAAATCCACCATATCATAATCAGGAACAAGTTCAGTATCTGAGTCATAATCTTCTTCTACATTAGAAGCCATGCGGTTGTATTTAGCGGTTAAAAAATATTTGTAAATTTAAACGCACAAGATGATTATTCGTGAAATTATACACGATCTATTACATCATACACTTGATGAAGTTAGAGAAAAAAAGAATATGAAGCGATTACAAACTGACCTTATTGACCCAATTATACATTACGCATTCGCCCATTTATACCCCTATATCATTATAACATCTATTCTGTTTTTTTTCACATTTATTCTTGCTGTTGCTATACTAATTTTTATACTTAGGGGTAAGTAATCTAATTTTGTAATTATTACGATGAACTTAAAATAAAAAATGATTTGGTTCTTGGAAGAAATAATAAAATCAAGTATTTAGAAAACAATGGTTGATATGAATCAAAATATTTCAATTTCGGGCGCATGGAATTCCATGTTTCGCAACAACTCAACCGGTATTAGTCTAAGAGATGCTATTGCTGAGAAAATTGATAATTCACTGGATCAATTTAAAAGACTTGGAAAAAAAAATGAAGATTGTAAAATCCAATTTGGTTTTACAAAACAATCTCCGAGAATTGCATATGTCTTCGATAATGCTGGAATGCAGGATAGGGATCTTGAAAAATTTCTTTGTATTTTCAAACCTGGCAAAAAAGAAGATGAAGGTAATCTGATTGGTCAGCACGGAGTTGGTGGTCAAATCGCAGATTATTTACTTTCTAATCAGGGGACCAATATTGTCATTAGTAAATCAGATGATTTGATTCAGATGTATTGTGTTGACTTCAAAAAAATTAATGAAGCTGCCAATAAAGCCGATAACAATTGTATGACCTACATAATCGAAAAGAAATTTAACTCATTAGATGAATTGTTTGAGTTTGCAAAGAACGATACAAAGGCGAATCCAGGCGATCGCGCACGAATCTGTGAAGTAGAGGAATTTTCAAGAGAATTATTTGATGAAAATGGAAATGGTACCGTTTTCCTCTATAATAATATACAAGAAAACGGAAATAATAATATTACTAACTTGTTCAAATCTTTAGGCAATCGTAGTAATCATTCATCTCCTGATTTTGATCAAAAAATTAGCAATGAAGATTTCCTTGGGCATACTTATTGCGATTATATCAATAATAAATCAGTTACAATTAACTACATTGATTCGCGGGGAGTATCCACAATTTTGCCCGTGGATCCAACATATGTATCTGATCTTAAAAGTTTTAAATTAGAAGAGGATAATGTGACAAATTGTGGCGACAAATTTAAACCTCTTTCAAATATTTTCACAGTGAAAGTTAAAGTATATGAACCTTTTGACAAGAATAATGAAGGCTATATTATTGAAACCCCCAAAGAGGAATTGAGCAAACTCGAAAAAGAAACCAAAAATCGTTTTGATCAAATGGATACTGCCCTTACTTATACCAAAAAGCGACAAGGATCTATTAAAAATCTTCCACCCTATATTCTATATCAGAAAGGATTAGATCGTGAGTTGACAAAGCCACTTAACAACGACTCCGAATTTGATGAAAAAAAATTTAATAAGAAGGACCCCCACTATTTGTATGTGACATTTACTCATACAGAACAATTAAAGGATACAACAATCAATTATAATGAAGCAACTTGTGGAATTACAATAACTCGTCAGGGAAAGAGTCTTGAACCACACTTTCCTGAACAAATTAATAAACGTAGCAAACTCTATGAAGCAGGTTTCGGTAAGTTTGGATACACAGGGAAACTCCGCGCTAACGAGAATACTCATTTTAGGATGAAGATTAGTTTCAATGATACATTTTGTAATAGATTATTCCCCTCTAAGATTAACAAATCAGAATCGGGTCAGTCATCCGCCGCGACATGTATTGCGGATTTATTATTCCGGGCACTCAGGGTGCTATGGCCAAAGAAAGTAAAATCTACTGAAAAGGTTGATGAAACTTTCAGTGAAACTGCAAGTGAAACTACAAGTGAAACTGCAAGTGTAACTTGCAGTGAAATTCCTGATAAAGTTACACGGACTAATGATTCGAATCCTACCGCGGATTATAAAACTGATGAGAACAAACCAGTGTCAGTGGATATGCCGCCACAAGTAGTCGCCACTAACGAAGTTGACCCGTTGCAGAATGGGACATCTGGTGACAGAACTCTCCACAGCAGGTGCGACCCGGGTTATGGGGATCTGATGCCCAAGTTCAAAAGCTGTTCTGATTCCCAAATCACTTCCTGTTCACAGCTTGAAATTCAACACGAAAATACGGATAAATCAACAATAAATTCTAGAAATTCAGATACCCCTGAGCGTATTCAAGTGGATGAACAGCCAGTGGATGAACAGTCAGTGGATGAACCGTCAGTGGATGAACCGTCAGTGGATGAACCGTCAGTGGATGAACAGTCAGTGGATGAACCGTCAGTGGATGAACCACCCGAAGATGAGAAGCAGAAATTGGAGGACTTGTTTAAGAGGTACGAACCATGGGTTAATTGGATGTTCATTGATAAATTAAAAAAGGATCCTAAGTTTTGTGAATTGATAAAGGGAGAGTTATACAATCAGTAGTTTTAATAGTGCTTATGTATTACGAGTAATCCATATAAGTTTATAACTATTAAAGAAGAGTATAGATTTTTTTAAAATGAATGATTTTGACGAATGGTGTGATTATGAATGTGACGATGATATAACAAATCGAGAATATATTAACAAATTCATAGATCAATACCTGAAATGGATTTTTAAACAAACAACAATTTCGGGTAATGAAACAAGAAAATTAGTATTAAAAGATTATACAAGTATTCATAGAGATAAAATCATAAAGATGATTTATAATATGAGTTAAAAAATGATTAGAAGTTACATAAAAATTATATAGAAAGTTAGAAGATGCCTATATTCTGTGATAGTATTATTGATAGTAAACCCTTTAACAGACATGAGTCAGAATATACTGAAATGGCTTTGAAAGATATAATTTTACCAATAACTCAATTTGGTCAAGGAAATATTGGTGTAAAGGATATAAATATTGCACTTGGTGATACGTATACTTCAAATATGATAAGTTATAAAGAAGCAAATATACTAATCGCAGTGCCTGTATATAATCATAGTCTTGAAGAAGCAATACCTTGTGTTGATGGTGTTAGATTATATTGATATGAATGTGTGTTTGTTTTCAAAAATTAATAATGTGTGAAAAGTCCATGTATAATCCGAACAACATTGTAATTGGTGGAGCTTTAATTTTTTTAGTAGCATACGCTTTTTTTATTGTAAGAAGGATGTATAAAAGAAGGATCCAAGTTCTTGAACAAAAAAACATACAACTTGAGAAAGCGTTAAAGACTATTTCACTAAATTTGAATCCAGAACCTTTTGAACGAGAACAAAACGTGGTTTTGGAATTCCCTTTCATGAATGGTAATATGAATAATCAGATGGCAAATATGAGTAATGAAGAAGTTGAAGAAGTTGAAGAAGTTGAGGAAGTAGAAGAGTTATCGAATGAAGGTTTAAGTACGATTCCTGAGGTTGAAGAAGAAGAAATATCCTTATCTGAACAGAATACTGATATTGAAAAGCAAATTACCATCGAAGAAGAACCAATTGAGGAAGTAGAAGAAAAGTCTATGTCTAATGATACAAGTGAATCTGAAAATAATTTAGGTATATCAAAAGATGATATCAATTCAATGACTGTAGCTCAATTAAAGGAAAAATTAGCTGAAATTGGAACACCAGTTACTAAAGGGATGAAGAAAAAAGAATTACGTGCAATACTTCTTGCATTATGAGATAATAAGAATAACTTTCTAGATTATTATTAGTCTAATGCGGAATACAATTCGTAAAACACCCACCCGTGCTGGAGGAATAATTTTTGATAAAGATAACACTCATATTATATTAGTTCTGAATAAAGATTCATATTATAAAAAGGAATATAAATGGGGACTTCCAAAAGGGCATTTATATGATTATGAAAGAAAGTGGCCTTATTTGGGGGCGCAAAGAGAAATTTGGGAAGAAACCGGTATATTCTTGCCCATAGCGGATGGGACATTTTCTATATCGATTTATGATACTTTATATTATGTTTTGTCATTAGATAGACTTTGGAATCCTACGTTCATTCCAAATGATACTGATGAAATATACCTTGTTCAATGGGTTCCAATTTCGAGTCTTGAAACTCTAAATGTTAATAGAACTTTGGCGAAGTTGATAAAAAAATGGAGAAATATATTTCCAACCCATATACCATCCTAAATTGTTTGAAAAATGATTAAGTAATAATTGATAATTACAAATTATAATGACAAAAATTACTCTTGAAAAATTTGGTGTTTCTGTTACAATTTCAGATTCAGATAATGATAGTGGAATTCTTGAGCATATTGGATTTGCAACACTTGGCGAGGTTGCAGATAATGCTCTTAAAAAAATTTGTTCTAAGATTCAGAGTTATAGATGTAATAAATCCGAGATTATGAGGCTTATTGGAGCAGATGATGAAGATGATGAAGAAGATGAAGAAGAAGGGGAAGGGGAAGAGGAAGAAAATGAATCTGAAGAATGGGCAGATGATGAAGAGGAGGACGAGGAAGAGGAGGAGTATGAAGAAGAGGAGGAGGAAGAAGGGGAAGAGGAAGATGACGAATCTATTAATAAAAAGAATCTAAAGAAAGCAGTAAATTCTTGTATGAAAATGATAAAAAAGAATAATAGTGAGGGTTTCTTAGAAGTAGTACGTGAAAATGCGGGTAAAAAGATTAAAATTACGAATACAACCAAAGATCAAAGAACTTGGGTTTATAAGATAGTGACGAATGTAAATGATATTGATGCATGGTCTTTACCAAAGAAGGGTCAACGCGTATTAGTAATAATGTGTGCTAAAAAAGAATAAGTATAAAAAAATGATTTTAAGTATATTTTATATAGTTAATAACACAGATGGAAGAAACGGCCCCGATTATGACAAAATATGAATTTACTCGTATTAAAGGTATTCGCATACAGCAATTGATTGATGGTTTTCCACCATTTGTGGATGTTAATCCCGACGATAAAGAGGAGGATACATTTAAAAAAGAATTAGTGGAGAGGAAGATACCTTTAAAGGTCACTCGGCCATGTGGTTTTAAAAAATTCGTTGAGATTCCTGTTTCTAAAATGGATTTTGAAAGATTTACATAATTTAAATTCTGGATATACTTGAAAATATCGTTAAGTAACATGTTTTGGTGTAGTAAAGATAATAATGAGCTTGAAAAAAGAATTGTAAAAATGGAAAAGGAACTAAAAAGTAGTTTAGCTACAATAGAACTACAATCGGAGTTTATTAACAAACTATTGAAAGAAAATGATGCGTTAAAGCAAGATAGTTTCATAAATGAAGACTTAATTCGAGAGAATGAATTATTAATGGAGAGACTCAATGAATCTGATAATCAATGGGCAAAGAATATTGATGTTTTTGTGGAAAAATGGTTCGAAGAAAACAGAGATAATATAGATATTGGTGTAATTAACTTTGGTTTATTTAAAGTTGATATTTTTCCAGACTATTTAGAGAAACACATATATAAAAAAGTTATAAAAATAGTTTATTCTTTTATTCAGTCGGCCATTGCTCCAAAAATAGTGTGATTAAATATTTAGTGCAAATGAACTGGTATCTGGTCTTTCAACTCTATTTTTTGGTGGACGGCCACGGCGTTTTTTAACTGGTGCGTCAGTAATATTGACTTCCTTTGTTGCGGGAGGAGTCATAGGTTCTGGCTTAGGTGCAGTAATAACTGGTTCAGGAGTATCGCGGAATTCCTTTATTTGATTAAGAATGCGTTCTACATCTTGATCTTTAGGACCACTCATTTCTTGATGTGTTGGAGGAGGTGGAGCATCTGGTACGAAACTTGGCTGTGGCGGAATAAATGTTGGGGGAGTATTTGACTCAAGCATATCGCCTAAAATATGACCAAGTCCAGGATTGTTTTCTGTTGATGAAGATACGGCAGCTGAGGCGAACTGTCTTGCTAAATCAGGATTATTTTTTAGAATATCATCCATTTGTGGCATGGAATTTTTGAATAGGCTGTTTGTCATATGGAACATAACAGCACTTCCGCCAAGCATCATAAGTAATTTTAATTCGGGCGCAATATTGGTTTTTGCCTTATATTTTTCATGCAATTCTTCAAAAACATCATCATAATCACTTAAATTTTCATGTAAAGATTCTGACCAGCCATCTAATTTTACATCAAAAGGGTCAAATTTACTATTTAAAAATTCAACACCTGATGCGAAGGCAAGCATTGTTTTTCTTTGAAATTTGATACTATTCTCAACATCTCTTTGATTTTTTAAACGTGAGTATTCTTCCTTCATTTCTTCAAGACTGGATGAAGCACTATAATGTTTCGAAAGAGGTATACCTCTTGATTCTAATCTTTTTAATTTAAATAACATTTCTTGACGTTCTACACCATCATTTATTGTTACTCTATTTGGAACAGGAGTAAATGTAGAGGAAGGCATAAATGATGGTGTTGGTCTTTCTGGAGGACGTTCAACCTTGATTTGGAAATCTAAATCATCATCAAGTTTTTTTTCAACAATTGATGGCGGAGATGATGAGCCAGTTGGTAAGTTAGCAAGAGGCTCATTATCCATATCATTCCTTTGTGGAGGTACAGGAGATCTTGATTTATTTGGATCAACTAGAAGATCAAGATCTTCTATACCATCGGTTGAATTTTGCTGTGAAAGATCATTAAATGACTCTTCAGTCTTTTCTATAGATACACTTGATAAACCAGAATCTAAATCATCAAGATTAACTTCTGTTACACTATCCATCTTATGATTTATTTAACAATATTAGTTTATACAAGTTTGTCGCAGTAAGCAAAAGCTTGAATTATAACATCCGACAAATCATCCTTCTTTTTTGACTTAATCCAACATTCTGGTGGAGAATCTCCAAATAATTTTTCAACTACATTTATTGAACATTCTTTTGTTTTAGCATATCCTTTTGGTATACTCTCTATCCATCCAATAGATTTACAAAATTGCATCTTTCTTGATGCTGAAACACATTTTACAATATGTTTGGTATCTTTTAATAAGCAAAAATAAGTAAATACTATCATTTGCATAGATTTCATTTGTGGGTTTTTCATACATGGCTGGTTTTCAATTATTACAGCATCGCAATATAAGGGAGAAAACACAGAATTAAAATGATTTGCAACATTTTTGACTGTGGTTTGAAGATCTATAGATGTTATTTTCTTTACTTTTTTCATTTTTAAATGCTTCTTGATTATATCCTGTAAATCTTTCTTAGTAGATTTTTCAGGTATATGTGTTGTTAATTCGCCATTTTTTGACAAATATTCTAAAAATTCTATCAATTTTGATTTTGTCCATTTCAAATACTCTAAGTAAACATAGTTAAGGTCTTTATAAGACTCATTTATACTAACATTATTCCATTCAATAATATTCCACTTTAATTTTGGGCGTATTGAATCAACTTCTATCAATACATAACTTAAATTTTTTATACCAACATCAATTGATAAAATACGCATATTATGCTTTTTAATGTACTAATGTTAAGTTATAATATTAATCAAAAATGTGCAAAAAAATGATTAAGATATATGGAATGTTAAATATAACTATATCATGGAAGTAATGCATGTTATTAAACGTGATGGCACAAAAGAAACCGTATCATTCGATAAAGTCTCTAATAGACTGAATAAATTAGTACAAGGGGATGGAAATCAGAAAACTTTGAAGGTAGATTACATTTCACTTGCTCAAAAGGTATGTGGAGATATGTATTCGGGAGTTCATACTTATGAACTTGATGAGTTATCAGCACAAACTTGCGCGGGTCTTATAACCGAATGTGTTGATTATGGTATTCTTGCCAGCCGTCTTGCAATTTCAAACCATCATAAAAGGACTTCCCCATCATTTAGTGAAACTATTCAAAATTTATATGAAAGCACAAATAAGTTAGGAAAAAGAGTACAATTAGTTACAAAGGACTTATACAATACTGTTATGAAGCATAAGGTAAAATTGAATCAGATAATCGACTATTCAAGGGATTATAATATCGATTATTTCGGTTTTAAGACTCTTGAAAAGAGCTATTTGTTGAAGGTAAATGGAGAAATTGTAGAAAGACCTCAACATATGTTCTTGCGTGTTTCTCTTGGAATTCATGGTTCTGATATCAAATCGGCGATTCAATGTTATAATGCTTTATCACTTAAGAAATGTATTCACGCAACACCAACATTGTTCAATTCAGGTACTGTTAATGGTCAATTGGCTTCTTGCTTTCTGATGGGTATTAATTCTGATAGTATTAGTGCTATTTATGATGCCTTGAAAGATACGGCGCTTATTTCTAAGAATTCGGGGGGAATTGGTATTCATATTCACGATATTCGCGCAAGAGGTTCTGAAATTGCCGGTGGTACGGGTATTTCGAATGGAATTGTACCTATGTTGCGTGTATTTAACAATACTGCTCGGTACGTTGACCAAGGAGGGGGAAAAAGGAACGGTTCTTTTGCTATTTACTTGGAACCATGGCATTTAGATATTCATGAATTTCTACAATTGCGTAAAAATCAGGGATTTGAAGAGCAACGTGCCAGAGATTTGTTTTACGCAATGTGGATTCCAGATTTATTTATGAAACGCGTTCAAGAAGATGCTATTTGGACACTTATGTGTCCACATGAATGCCCTGGTTTATCAGATGTATATGGTGATGATTTTGAAGAGTTATATACAAAATATGAATCTATGGGACTTGGTAAACAAGTTAAGGCTCAAGAAATATGGTTCAGTATTCTTGAAAGTCAGACTGAAACTGGCACTCCGTATATTCTATTCAAAGATAGCTGTAATAAAAAATCTAATCAAAAGAATCTTGGTACAATTAAATCATCTAATTTATGTTGTGAGATTGTTGAACATACATCTAAAGATGAAACGGCGGTGTGTAACCTTGCAAGTATTAGTTTACCATCTTGTGTTATTAAGCCAAATGTTCCCGATAAAATCAGAATTACTGGTATACCTAAATGCCCATATTGTTACCTTGCCAAAGCATGGTGTGATAGGTGGAAACTGGATTATGTATATGACCAGTTACCTGCACCAGAGGTTGGACAGAAATATCCACAAATTCATGTTCAAGAATGGTCTGGTGGATTTACTGATTTTGCAGAAAAGTTTCCTGTTAATTATGATTATGAAGAACTTGCGAATATTACAAAACAATTAACAAGAAATCTTAATCGTGTTATTGACAAAAGTACTTATCCAATCGAAAGTGCCCGACGCTCTAATATTAGACATAGACCAATCGGAATTGGGGTACAAGGACTCGCGGATGTATTCATGATAATGCGCATAGGATTTGATAGCGAACGCGCTAAATTTCTAAATGACAAGATATTTGAGACTATTTACTATGCTGCTGTTCAAGAATCAATGACTATGGCGCAGAAAAAAGCGGAAAAAAAGAAAACAAATAATAATGCCTCTAATTTCCCTGGAGCATACTCATCATTTGAAGGTTCCCCATTACAGAATGGTCAATTCCAATTTGATTTGTGGGGAGTAACCCCTTCACAAGAAGAACCAAAATATGATTGGGATTCTCTTCGCAAAGATGTTATGACATATGGCGTTATGAATTCTCTTCTTGTTGCACCAATGCCAACTGCTTCTACTGCTCAAATTCTTGGTAATAACGAATGTTTTGAGCCCATTACTTCCAATATTTATGTTCGACGTACTCTTGCAGGGGAATTTGTCTTGATGAATAAATATTTACAAGAAGATCTTGAATCACTTCATATTTGGAATAATGACCTTAAGAACTCTATTCTTGAATATGATGGGAGTGTACAACATCTAAAGATTCCTCAAATTATTAAGGATACCTACAAAACGGTTTGGGAAATTTCTCAAAGAGTCTTGATTGATCTTGCTGCTGATAGGGGGAAATTTATTTGCCAATCTCAAAGTTTAAATTTGTTTGTTAAAGAAGCGAAATTTAATGTAATTACATCTATGTTATTTCATGCTTGGAAAGTAGGACTTAAAACAGGTGTATACTATTTACGTACAAGACCACAATCTAAGGCACAATCATTTACAATTGCGCCTAAAGAAGAGCCCGTCTGTGAATCCTGTAGTGGTTAAACTGAGGGAAATCCCAAAAGAACCTAACTACATAACTCGGAAGACTTATAATTAACGTCACAATTAATGTGGTATCGCGTGTTAATTACATTTTTTATAGTATCAATCTGTTCTTTCGAAACATTCAGAAGATTCAATTCTAAACTACATTTAATATTTTGTTCACCAATGTTTGACTCTTTCAAGTTATTTGAATATTCAAATGATTTTATAAGTTTCAATTCATTGCAGTGATTTTTTACAACAGAAATAACTTCCATTTCATCTATATTTTTATGATTTGGCAAATGTATAGATACAAGATACATTATATAACAACATAATTTTATTCTATACATTTAATCTCTTTTTTGAATCTTTGATTCTATATATTTTGCCAACTCGCTATTATTGTCTACAGAATACATATTTACTTTTGAAGAAGTATCAATTATACGAGGTTCTATCACAGTCTTATATAATTCACTATTTTTGTAATTTACGCATGTTTTTACATAATTATTCAAAAATGATTCTTCAATGTTTCCACGAATATCTTCGGGTTGATACATTCTAATAAAGACTCTTCTTAGTTCATCTGTTTCTATATCGACTTTTTTACCATCTTTTGATATTTTCATTTTTGGAGGTATTAATATCACTTCCGAAAGTATTCTATACATATTTTCTAAAGGAGGATAGGTTAATTTCTTTAAATTTTTACGTATAGAATTCATGCTTGTATCCATCACATTTGTTATAGCATTGTTTAGAAAAACACTATTTAGATGCTTTTCTACACCCAAATATACCCGATTTTCACTATTTAAAAATAATTCAATATCTCTTCTTGCTATCTTTGACGAATTATCACTTTTTTCCAATACCATTGTTGCAATCGAATGTATCATTCCAATATCTCCATTCATCTCTTCAGATATTTTACGAAGTGCCATTCCCATTTCTACTATTCCACTATACAAGTCCAAAAATTCTCTATCATTATTTCTAAATAATACATCTATTTGGTTATAAGTATTACTTTTTATACTGGAACTTAATAAGCCCTTATTTGAATTTTTCGATATACCTGAAAAAAATTTCTCATACTTATCCGAATCCAGTAGAGTATTCTTGTATTCGCATATTATCGACATTGTATCTAAATTTTCCACTATTAAACTTATAAATCTACACAAATATATTGATACTAATTCAGATTCGGAACGTGGATAGCTCGATTGTTCCATTGAACATTTTGTAAAGACACAGTATAATTTTTTGAAATTTACAAATAATTCTGTTGTATTAGAAGAAACAGACATGTCACTTAACATGTCATATAAATAGAAGGGATTATCTATTTCTAAATTTGTTTCAGTCCATGTATTCCAGCGATACAAAAACCTTTCTAGCTTTCTTAATCGCTCCTTTTTATCCAAAGATGTGATAATAGTCCTTAGCCAATTATCCATCATATTTAGAAATATAGATACTACATCTTCCGCTTCTATATTCTTGAAATCTAACAAGTATCTTTCACTTGAAACTTTATATTCATTATCATGTGTACCCATGTATACATCTGAAGCAATTTGTCTATTTTGATATTCCATGATATATCAATTATTTTTTTAACCCTATTCGGAAAACACAAGAAATATATTTAACCATATAAGTAATGGCTATGTCAAAAGTATGGCGTTATAATTGGAAAGGATTTGGTGGCTCTAATGAAAATCAACAACAAAAATCATTAACTACATTTGAACATTTACTTGAATACTATAAAGAACCATTACAGATTCATGTAAATAACAAATATACTCACAATGATTTTAAACATTCTGATGAATTGGAATCTATAAGAGATTTATATATTGATTTTACAAATAATATTGATGATCTTGATTCAGCCTGTGTTATTGACAAAATCTCTAAAATCTCTTCCATTTCCAAAATGGAAGAAAATGTTTCTAACCTTTGGCATCAATCACTTATACTATCTTGGTTCGCATATTCCAAACAAAATTCATGGTATTCTAATGAAAATTTCTATAATCCTCTATTTATTGCAATTAATTTACTTAGACAGCTTCAAATAAAGGAAACAAAAGACGGTCATTTTGTTACAAAATATGCCAATTTATATGATAACACATTACATAAATCCTTCCCTATTCCAGAAGGAACACCCATACTTCAATTACCTTCAAATTTATTACCTATATATTCATCTACAAAGGTACTTGAAGTATGGTTAACTACAGAACTTGAAAAAATCGCTATTAGCCTACAATGGGATAATACATTCTGGAATCAAGTATATGATCAACTATTGCATATCATTCCATACTCACTATTCAATATGTCACCCATTTTATACCAAATGTATGGCTATGATATAGTTGCTGGTTCTATGAATCATGGACTGGTTGTACGCTCAGTATTATTTGGTACTCATAACCGCATCACAGTTAGAGCTTCCAATACTATATCTAAAATATGGGGCAGTCATCAACCAGATTATAATCAATATTATACTCTTAGTAGCTCATTTGACCTTAAAAAGAAGATATTGTTACAATTACCCCCTAATATTTATTACATTGATGATAAAAAATATGATTTAGATTCGTTGCTCAAAAACACAGAACAACAACAAAATTTAGCTATTCATTTTGTACATCAAAGATCTTATGATGCAAGTGATGATATTGAATTTCATGCTATTAATTTTGTTCGTAAAGTTAATAGCTTAAATTATAGTTTGCTTTGTAAGCAAAAATTACTTAAACATATTGATACCTCATTGGATAATATTCAGAAAATTTTGACATATCTTAGAAAAGATGAGAATAATCAATTCACATGTCTTTATGATATTACAGAACCTTCTCAGTTACTACAAACTCCTGAATTTGGTAATTTTGAAAAATTAGTCAATAATGTACTTGGACATTCTTATACTTCTCAACCTAATATAACATTCCTAAATTTTGAGGTTCTTAATCGGAGATTATCTAAAATTATTGACCTCTCTTCTAATAAAGAATTTGAATTACACGACAAAAAAATTAATATTTTCACTTCATCTAAAGATAATATTATACCTATCATTGCACCTACAAACAATAATAAAATGCCTATGTCAATTATACAATTCGCATACGATTTATTCGACCTATATAACGGTAACGCTAAAATAAGTATTATTAGAGGAAATATTATCATTGGAGACATATATAAACATGACCCAAACACACCAGATACTCCAGATGCTATGGGTAATTTAATCGCTCATGAATTTTTAGAAAAACTCAAAAAAACATCCGAATTCTTCACATTTGTAAATCTTTGTAAAATTTATAACAAAGAATACTTCTCTCATGTTATGGAATCTTTTAAAAATTTCACATTTACAATTGTCAATTCACCTATATATTATGATACAAATAATGTTGAATCTAAACTCTTTTCAGATATTTTAAACACTGTTAATCCACTTCAAAATACACAACTTAAACTTATTGATCTTGTTTCAAAAGTTAAACTATCATTAAACATTGCTTCTTCCGATAAAACATATGGTTTAATGGGACTTAAATGGTTTTCAGCACATATATCCAAATTTATTATATCTTTGAATGAACTTACCGAATAAAAACATTCCTAACATTTTCTGTTTCATTCAACATATTTGTTAAAATCCACCTATCATCTAACTCATCTGATGCCAGAATTTTTACTGGAACATTTCCTCTTAATGCAATACTGCTCCACTCTGGTCTATCACACCTATTTTCATAACTCATTTCAGAATCGAATTCTGGATTTAATTCTTTTGTTACAACAATTTCATATTTTGTATTCTTAGAAGGACGCCTTACACTTTGAATTACAATTCCCTTCTTATTTGTATATCTATATGTTGTTTTTGTCTTAATATTGCCATAGTCGTCAGAAACATATTTGTTCTTCCAATGCATCGGATGCGAATTATATACTACACCATTATTAACTGAAACAACGCCAATTGGTTGAAGCTTCTCACCAACTCCATAGTCTTCCTGCTCAATCAACCTTATCTTACCATCATTAGTTAAATATACTATTCTACCATCCCTATTTTCATTCGATTTATTCCCATCTGCCCACTCAAACATATGGCTCTCACAATTTCCATTACATATCTGAGTCCCATTTGTCACAATATTATTTGAATTAAAACTCAAATTATTAATACTTGTTATCTCCATATCGCAAATATTCTTATCATTTTTCACAACACCATCTTCTAATTTGAAAAATGAATCTCCATCATTCCCCCTTAAACCATCCGCACCTGGAAAACCACGAGGACCTTGTTCACCCTGAATACCTTGAATACCTTGTGGACCCTCGTCTCCCTGTGGACCTTGTTCACCTTGAACACCCTTCTCACCTTGAACACCTTGTCGACCAGGTGTACCCTGTCTACCTTGTGGTCCCTGTGGACCCTGTTGGCCTTGGAATCCTCCAGAATTATTCTCGCCATTAACATTGCCATCACTCCCAACATTCTTACTAGCTTTGAATATTATCGACATTAATCTACAAACACTTGCAATTGTTTTCTGCACATCATTCATATCACTACTCGGAGGCTGCTGTCCTGTAAACAAACCCGCAAGTTCTGATGGGTCATTTACTCCCATAATTTGACCTATTGCGGCCGCAAATTTATCTACGTTTACATCCATTCTTTTTAATATTTTTCAAAACTTATATTGTTTTTTTATTGAATATTATTGTAAAACTTTAGTCTTGCTAATCTTAATTCCTCAATGTTTAATTGAATATCCTCCTCTTCTGTCTCTTCCATATCTTTCTTATCATTACCCTCAATACTTTCTGATAACAAACATATTAAATCACTCTTCTCAATCACATTCGTATAGCTTATATTTTTAGAATCCATATATAACTTCATATCAGATATTGAAATTTCAGAATATTTCTTCTCACTAACCAATCTTTCAACCCCCTTTATTCTATCTTGTCTTAAACCTTCTTCATATTCCCTATCTTGTTCTTCTCTAAAAAAACGAAAATCTGGATCAGAGGTTTGTTCTAAATCTTCTTGATTCGCAATTATTGATTCGTCAACCTCCCCCTCATCAACATTGTTTATTTTATCATTTATACGTTTTAACAAATCTTTCTTTCTACCGCATGTAGATATACCTAAACCTACACAAATATCTTGTAATTCTTTTAATTTTAATCTAGTTGAAACCAATCTTCTTATTTCTGGCATTTTATTATATTATAGTAGATTCCTGTTATTGTTTATTACTTTTTTGGAAATCATTTATAAACAAATAGTAATCTATCTTTGACTAAAACCTCTTTTTGCAAGAACATAGATATCTGGTCTTAGCCAATTTCGATTACTAGAACCACTCCATCCTCCAACATGCATATAATCCGGACTTTCGAATGGTTTCTTAACTAGAGCTCTGTTCCACACAATATTTGCGCTCAGTGTGGGGTCGTAAAAAGTACCGGTTGAGTTATTCCATGAACTAAATGCACATTCAACAATTGTATTACTACCACTATTCTGCCAAGAAATTGCAATATACCAATGATTAGTCGGATAAAGATCACTATCAGTAGTTCCATAAACTCGAAGATCCCAGGAGTTGCCGCTGTTTCCATCCCAAAATACTTCATTTTCACCTATCACTAATGATATTTTTGAATATTGGCCATAAGGACTTTTATTTCTACCTCTCAAAAATAATGCCATACTCGTATTTTCACCACCATCATTACCATTTTTTCCAACAAGCCACAATAATCTGCCTCTCTCATCATTCCAAAGATCAGAAACATCCGCACCTTGAAAAGATGGTATTATACACGCAATTGTACCAGAAGGATTACTTAGTCCAGAATAATTAACAAATATATCTTGAATTTGAGTAGAATTTAACCAATTTTGTGTCCGAGTCGTTGGTCCTATTTCATAATATTTACGGCTATTTGGGTCCGCATTGTAATATTCAGCGTATGTATTATAGCTACCTCTCAAATAACGTGGCCAATTAAGGCCACCTTCGTTTACCACATCTCCCCAGGATGTACCCTCAAAATAGGTTCTATCGGAACTTGTGAATAGAGGATCGCTATGAGAAGACGATGTACCAAATTCACTCAATCCGTCAGTTCGGTCTACGTTAGCTAGATTCCAGCCTTTAATATTCCTATTAAACGAGCTTTCTTTAAACATCTTCCTTATTGTTGTCACCTTACTTACATCCCAATCAGAAATATCTTCATTAAATATTTTTTCGTGGAATAATTTTTCCATATCTGTTACTTCAGAAGTATTCCAATCACTAATATCATTAAATATATCTTCCGCAGCTGTTGAATTTGAAATCCATGCTTGAACAGCATCTTTTAAGTCTGCGTTAGAGAAAGGTCTGCCATGAGCATAAAAATAAGTCAGACTGGGGTTTGACGACGAAAAATATGTTGAATCTGAATGACCAGAATTTAGACCATAACTGCTCGGGCTACTTACATCCGAAACAGGCCAAAAACGAATATTTTGATCGAAAGATGTAGCGTTCTCGAACATACTGCTAATAGTCGTCACTTTGGATACATTCCAACCACCAATATCTTGATTAAATGCTGTGGCATTTTGAAACATTTTCTTCATATTCTTCACTTTGGATACATTCCAATTGTTTAGACCTCCGTTGTTGCCGTTGTTGAAATGTGTATTACCACTGAACATACTTTCCATGGTTGTGACTTGGGATACACTCCAATTAGAAATATCTCTGTTAAAAGTACTATCTTTGAACATATCTTGCATATTACTTACCTTCGCTACATCCCAATTAGAAATATCTCCGTTAAAAGTACTACCTTCGAACATATCTTTCATATTCGTTACATTCGATACAACCCAATTAGAAATATCTCCGTTAAAAGTACTATCTTCGAACAACCCAGTCATATCCGTTACTTTCGATACATCCCAATTACTTGGATCACCATATGTTTGTTCTGCACTTGATGAATTTGAAATCCATGCATTTATAGCGGAACCAAGAGAAGATGAATCAGCCAATTGATATTGGAAATAACCATATAAATCACTGTTTCTAAATTCCGTAGGCATTAAACTGGCATTATTACCATACTGAATATAATTTGATGAAACCTTGGATACATTCCAACGTGTGATATCTTGATTAAAAGCTGTAGCGTTTTTGAACATATAATTAATATTTGTTACTTTAGATATATCCCAATCACTAATGTTTCCATTGAAAGCAGTATTTGTCTGAAACATACCGGACATATTACTGACTTTCGATACATCCCAGCCATTAAGAGATTGATTGAAAGGTGTCGAATCAAACATATTTGTCATATAACTGACCTTCGATACAACCCAGCTATTAAGAGGTTGATTGAAAGAATTTGCGTAGTAGAACATTGCAGTCATATCTGTGACGCCTGATACAACCCAGCCATTAAGAGATTGATTGAACAATTGACAATTCCAAAACATTTCTCTCATGTTTGTTACATTTGATACATTCCAATCAGAAATATCTCTATTAAATGATGTTGCTCCATTGAACACAGCATTCATGAGTTTTACACTTGAAACATCCCAATTATTAAGAGGTTGATTGAATGATGTTGCGTCTTGAAACATATATTCCATAGTTGTCACTTTAGCTGTATTCCAGCTGTTAAGAGACTGATTAAAAGATGAAGCTTGGAAAAACATTCCATACATATTTGTAACTTTGGATACATCCCAACCAAGAGGTTGATTGAAAGATTGAGCTTTATAAAACATATTATTCATAATTGTAACTTTGGATACATCCCAACCAGAAATATTTTCATTAAATGTGGTATTATCCTTGAACAAATTACTCATATCTGTTACTTTAGAAACATCCCATACTCCAATATCTCCACCATATTTTCCTCTCGCTTCAACTCTTGTACTTTCGTTCAGCCATTCATCTATAGCTTCTACAAGAACGGCCTTGTCACTAATATCCGCAGTATTAATATCAAAATAATATTTACTTGAACCTGTAAATAAATCATTTGTATGACCAGAATTTAGCCCAAAAGCTGTAATAATACCGCCTGAAGAACTTACCTTTGCGATATTCCATTCGTTAATTTCTTGATTGAATTTACTTGCTTGATTAAACATGCTATTCATATTTGTTACTTCGTCTACATCAGCTTTCCATCCAGAAATATCTCTATTAAATGATGTTGCGTATCTAAACATAGAATTCATATTTGTCACACTCGATACATTCCAACCGTTTAGAGGTTGATTGAAAGCTGTAGCGCTTTGGAACATATACGCCATAGTATTAACTTTCGATGTATCCCATCCATCAATTTGTCCATTGAAAGCTGTAGCGCTTTGGAACATATATGACAAATTTTGTACTTTGGTCGTAGTCCAACTACTAAGGCTTCGATTAAATGATGAATTAGTCTCAAACATATAACTCATATTTACAACATTAGGCACGTTCCAACCAGAAATATCTCGATTAAAAGGTGAGTTCCTAAACATACCATTCATAGCTGAAACTTTAGACACATCCCAACCAGAAATATCTTCATTGAATTGTTTACCATTGAACAAATTATTCATATCTGTCACTTCAGAAGTATTCCAATTATTAATATCATTATATTTAGCTTCCGCAGTTGTTGAATTTAAAATCCATTCATTGACCGCAGTTAGTAATTCTGAATTAGTGAAAGGTCTTCCTTTTATCCAAAAATAACTCAAACTTGAACTTTTAAATAAAGAATCGCTATGATTGTTTGCGTTTTGACCATAAATTCCTGCATTACCAGCACCTGAGTTTGTACCAGTTTTAGTTATCTTTTCTACTTTCCAAGATCTGAGATCTTGATTGAACCAACTTGCTCCTTGAAACATTCCAACCATATTTGTTACTTGAGACACATTCCATCCTGAAATATTTCGATTAAATTTCGTGGCACCGGAAAATAGATATGGTGCGTATGTAAGATTAGACACATTCCAACCACTAATATCGTAATTGAATGATGTTGCATTACTAAACATATATTCCATGTTTGCTACTTTGGATACATCCCAACCACTAATATTGTTATTGAATGATGTTGCATTACTAAACATAACCTGCATATAAGTCACATTGGATGTACTCCAGTCATTAAGAGACTGATTGAATGATGTTGCGTATCTAAACATACGTTCCATATTTGTAACTTTAGCTGTATTCCAACCGTTAACAGAGCTATTAAGAGGCTGATTGAATGCGGATGCTTCATCAAACATATTGGCCATATTGGTCACGTTACCTGTATTCCAACTATTAAGAGGCTGATTGAATGAGGATGCTTCAAGAAACATATTAATCATAGTTGTGACATTGGATACATCCCAACCAGAAATATTTGAATTAAATGTAGTTTTATTAAAGAATAAATTATTCATATCTGTGACTTCAGAAGTATTCCAATTATTTATAGGACCATAAATTGCTGCTGCAGTTGTTGAATTTGAAATCCATGCACTGATAGCATCGATTAACTCGGTTTTATTGAAAGGTCTTCCTTTTATGAAAAAATAACTCAAACTTGAATTTTTAAATAAAGTATCACTATGATCGTTTGCGTTTTGACCATAAATTCCTCCACTACCAGCACCAGCAAGACCAGTATTAGTTATTTTAGACACATTCCAAAATCTGAGATCTTGATTGAATTTACTTGCTTCATTAAACATTCCAACCATATTTGTTAATTTAGACACATTCCATCCTGAAATATTTCGATTAAATTTCGTGGCACCGGAAAATAGATATGGCGCATGTGTAAGGCTAGACACGGTCCAACCACTAATATCGTAATTGAATGATATTGCATTACTAAACATATATGACATATCTGTCACTTTGGATACATCCCAACCACTACCACTAATATTGTTATTGAATGATGTTGCATTACTAAACATAGCCTGCATATAAGTCACATTGGATGTACTCCAGCCATTAAGAGGCTGATTGAATGATGTTGCGTATCTAAACATATACTCCATATTTGTAACTTTAGCTGTATTCCAACCGTTAACAGAGCTACTAAGAGGCTGATTGAATGCGTATGCTTGATTAAACATATTGGTCATATTGGACACTTTAGCTGTATTCCAACTATTAAGAGGTTGATTGAAAGATTGAGCGTTATAAAACATTGAATCCATATTTGTTACTTGAGACACAGTCCAACCAGAAATATTTTGATTGAAAGATTGAGCGTTAGAAAACATTGAATCCATATTTGTTACTTGAGACACAGTCCAATTAGAAATATCTTCATTGAATGAAGTAATATAATCTGTACTTCCAATCAAACCACTCATATCTGTTACTTTTGTTACATCCCATACTTCAATATCTCCACCATATTTTCCTCTCGCTTCAACTCTTGTACTTTCGTTCAGCCATTCATCTATAGCTTCTACAAGAACGGCCTTGTTACTAATATCCACAGTATAAATATCAAAATAATATTTACTTGAACCTGTAAATAAATCATTTGTATGACCAGAATTTGTACCAAAATCTGTAATAATACCGATTTGTGAAGAAATTACCTTTGCGATATCCCATTCGTTAATTTCTTGATTGAATTTGCTGGCTTCATTGAACATTCCATTCATATTTGTTACTTTTTCTACATTCCAATCTCCAATATCTTTGTTGAAATTGCTGGCTTCATAAAATAACTCTTTCATATTTGTCACACTTGATACAACCCAACCGTTTAGAGGTTGATTGAAATTTGTTGCGTGATAGAACATTTCTGTCATATCAGTGACTTTCGATACATCCCAATTATCAATTCCAGCATTTCCATTATTGTTGAAAGCTGTAGCTAATTTAAACATATAAGCTGTGGTTGTAACTTTAGCTGTATTCCAATTAATTGTCTTATTGAAAACTGTAGCTCCATTAAACATTCCAGCCATATTTGACACGTTTGCTGTATTCCAAGTATCAAGAGATTTATTGAAAGCTGATGCGTTGTAGAACATTAAATTCATATTTTCCACTTGATCTACGGTCCAACTGTTTATACCACCACTTGGATTGAACTTAGACGCTTCGTAGAACATATACGACATATCCGTCACACTTGATACATCCCATTCATCAAGATCTTTGTTGAAATTGCTGGCATAAAACATCTCTTTCATATTTGTCACACTTGATACAACCCAACCGTTTAGAGGTTGATTGAAAGAAACCGTGTTTCTAAATGTCGCATACATAGTTGTTACTTTAGACACATTCCAATTAGAAATATCTTCATTAAATGCAGTTTTATTTGAAAACAGTTGATCCATATCTGTAACTTGAGACACATTCCAATTAGAAATATGTCCACCATATTGCCAATTTGTATAATTCACTGTAGACAAATTATCAACGACACCTTTTATATTGTCCTTTGTAAGCACTGTTTGTCTTGATATAAAGTAATATTGATTTGAATCAGTAAATGGTTCTGAGTGACTTGAAGCTCCTGTACCATAATTTGTTAAAATTGTACTACTTGATACATCCCATCCAGAAATATCTTGATTGAAAGCTGTAGCATTTTCAAACATCAATTCCATAGATGTCACACTCGATACATCCCAATCACCAATATCTTGATTAAAATTGGTGGCATCTCTAAACATCCATTCCATAGATGTTACACTTGATACATCCCAACCCTTTAATTGTTTATTAAAATTTGTTGCGTTATAGAATGTGGCAGCTAGATTTGTAACCTTGGATGTATTCCAATTATTAATATCTTGATTGAATGGTGTATATTCAAATGTCCTCCATAAACTTTGAACTGAACTTACATCCCAATCACCAATATTTTGATTGAATGCAGATGCCTCGCTAAACATAGCATTCATATTTGTCACACTCGATACATCCCAAGCATTAAGAGCTTTATTATATCCAGATTTGTGGAACATATATTGCATATTTTTCACATTTGATACGGTCCAACTGTCTAGACCTATGGTAGGATTGAATTTAGTCGTATCAGCGAACATATATGACATATCTGTCACACTTGATACAACCCAATTATGTAGTTGTCTATTGAAAACAGATGCCCCATAGAACATATGATTCATATTTGTCACACTCGATACATCCCAAGCATTAAGAACTTTATTATAAGATGATGCTCCATAGAACATATAATTCATATCCTTTACACCTGAGACATTCCAATCTCGAATATCTTGATCGAAAGCACTGTTGCGGAACATAGAGCTCATATTTGTTACACTTGAGACATTCCAATTATCAATGTCTTGATTAAAATTGGTGGCATCTCTAAACATGCCAGCCATTTTTGTAACATTTGATACATCCCAACTCGTAATATCATCATTAAATGATGATTTTTCTTTGAATAAATCCTGCATATCCGTCACTTTAGATACATCCCATTCAGAAATATGAGTACCATATTGTGCTGTATTAACACCATATCCCTCATTATACCAATCATTTACAGCGCTTTGTATCGAATTTGCAGGAACAGGTATTCTATTAATAGCAAAGTAATATTGGTTTGACGCTCGAAATACAGGATCTGAATGACCAGAACTTAAACCATAATCCACGAGATCAGTTACTTTAGATACATCCCATCCCGAAATGTCTTGGTCGAAGGCTGATGCACTATAAAACATACCACCCATATCTGTTACATTGGACATAGTCCATCCGCTAATATCTTGGTTAAAAACTAAACAAGTATGTAGCATATGCATCATATTTGTTACATTTGATACATCCCAATTGTCTAGAGGGTAATTTAAAGAATGGCATCGTATGAATATACCATACATGTTGGTGACTTTAGATACATCCCAATCATTAAGATTCTGATTAAAATCTCGCTGATCGGTTAACATTCCCTCCATATTTTCCACGTTTGATACATTCCATCTACCAATATCTTGATTAAATATTCCTGAGGTCTCCCCAGAATCGCTCCAACAATCAAACATCTGGAGCATATTTGTTACCTTGGCTGTATTCCAATCAGAAATATCTTCATTAAATGTGGTTTTGAGTTGAAATAACTGTGACATATTTGTCACTTGTGAAACATCCCAATTACTTATATGTTCACCCTCATATTTTTGTAATAATGGATTCTTAATCCATTCATCCACCGCTTCATGTATGTTTGCGGTAGTTATAGCTACTTGTTGTGCTAAAATCTCAGTATAATATCTTATTTCTGGTCCACCAGGACTCCCGTCTGAATTGCTATCTAACCAGCCAACAGTATTATCAATACCAATTGTATTGGTTATAGTATTGTCTACAGTTCTAAATATATGGTCAATATTATTGAAAGTTATTTTAACTTCATCAAATATTACACCATCAGTATCATTATTATATAATTTAACTTTAACTTCATTATACTGTTGTGGTATTTGAAATGAGTTAGACCTAATTTCATTGTTATTAATTCCATAAAATAAAGGATTCTCAATTAAAATATCTTGATCATCTGTTGTTAAGATCGACGCATACACTATCCCCGTGGTTTCACCGGTGTCTGATACTTTAACTGTTATATCAATTGGATATACTGGCCCTGGGCCAGGTTGTGGTTGAGTTTTTGAAATATTTGTATAATATCTTATTTCTGGTCCCAACGGTGTGGTCACGTTCGTGTCGGAATGTCCATCTAACCAGCCAACTGTATCTTCTACACCAATTGAGCTAGAATCCCAAGTGCTGTTAAATTTTGTGAATTTATATTCAAATTCATTAAAAGTTATTTTAACTTCTGTAAAATATACACCATCATTATTACTAGTATGTAATTTGACTTTGATATTTTCATGTGCTGGGTCTATTGCTAATAATCTGGATTTTGTCTGATTTTGATTAATTCCAGTATATAATTTTTTAAGCAATAATATATCTTGATCATCAATTGTTAAGATAGATGCATATATAACCGCATCTGTATCAGAATTGGGCATATAATCTGTTGTTGTTGATATTTCAACCTCAGATGATTTATTTACGACAAAGTAATACTTAGTTGAATCTTCACGAAATAAAATATTGCTATGAATGGAATTAAATCCATAATCGGTATAATCTACTAATTTTTCTTCTGGCGAAGAAGAATTATTCCAGTAGAAATTTATTCCAGGAGTGAATCCCATATTAGCCTGTTGACTATGACCGTTTACCCGAGAATTCCATAATGCTATCAACTCATCAGAATTCGTTGGTAAATCAGAAGTTGACTGATTAAGGAGCCATCCGACTTGTATTTGACCATCTATATTAATCCGTGAGCCATCTTTTATATTTACCTTTATAAACCTAAAAGTAGTATTATTTTGAACATTCATTAAAATATATGTTTGATCAGAAGGGTCATAACCTACATGCTGAACTGGACCAACGCCCCAACCCGTTCCGGTGGTGCGGTCGCCATCAAAGTAGCCAAATGTATCTGGTAAACCGTATTCTGCTGTAGCAAAAACAATAAATGCTGGTAAATTCCATTCAGAAATATCTTGATCAAACTGTTGTGTCCCCTTAAACATTTCACTAATATTGGTGACATTCGATACATCCCATGTACTAATATCTTGGTTAAAGGCGATTGCTTGATAAAACATTCGATTCATATTTATCACATTTGTTACAGTCCAGTTACTAATATTTTGGTCAAAAACATAACAATCATAGAACATATTTTCCATTCTTTCTACACTTGAAACATCCCAACTGTTAAGAGGTTGATTGAAATTATGGCAACCAAGGAATAGAGCCCACATACTAATAACACTTGATACATCCCAATTATTAAGAGGTTGATTGAAATTTGATTGATTAGCAAACAAATCAAACATATTTGTGACATTTGATACATCCCATCCTCCAATATCTTGATTAAATACACCAGTAGACGGCCAAGCTTTAAACATAGCTGATATGTCTGTTACACTTGAAACATTCCAATTTCCTATGTTACCATTGAATTGTATAGCTTGGTCAAACATTGCGTGCATGTCTGTTACACTTGAAACATCCCAGCTATCAAGAGGTGTATTAAATGATTCAGCATTATAAAACATCTTACTCATATTTGTCACATTGGATACATCCCAACCCGAAATATTTTCGTTAAATGAAGTGATATAACTTGTACTTCCAATCAAACCGCTCATATCTGTCACATTGGATACATCCCAATTAGTAATGTTATATCCATATTTGTATTTGTTTAAACCACCAGCTATCCAATCATTTATAGCATCTTTCAGTACAATTTTACCAGTAATAGGAGTATGGTTTATTGTAAAGTAATATAAATCAGAATCGTTGAATATATCATTACTATGATTCGTTGTCTCACTTGCATATGTAT
>Ga0207993_1000124_pt1 | contig 30630 bp, 36 predicted proteins | sample ETN01SmetaG_2_FD_185791 | JGI IMG/M metagenome (GOLD analysis project Ga0207993, IMG submission 185791) | Marine microbial and viral communities from oxygen minimum zone, Eastern Pacific Ocean - ETNP2014F12-01SV265 (SPAdes) (version 2) | ecosystem: Environmental > Aquatic > Marine > Oceanic ...
TGGTGTCATTGGTATCACGATATGTATTTACTTTATCAACTATTAATTGTTTCATAATACTGCTGTTGTTCATCCATAAATCTTCGTAATATTGTCTTTCGTCATTGGGTTGTATCGGTCTTTTGCCTGAGGTATTCTGCCAGTTTATTTGAAAATCGATTGTTTCTAATGACACCCATAAAGGGACTTGGCATATTTGATATGAATCATCGCTTGACGTTAGACTTTTGATTTCCCATTCTGAATTTGAAGACATAAAATATTTAGTATAAATACATAGATATTATTTACACAAATTTCATTAAGACTAACTTAATAATTTATATCAATGATTTTAAGAGAAAGGGCCGTTAATAAAATTCAAAACGCTCTAACTTCAATAATGAAACTAGAAATATATGATGAAATAGATGTTGAATACGTAAAGGAGTTAAAAGAAGCTAATGAAAATTTAAAAAAGGATAATGAATACTTAAAAAAAAGAATACGACATCTTGAAAGAATGGTACATATATTTAGAATGAGATATACTATTCTATTTGAATTCCTATTTGAGTAATGAATTATTCCGCTTCAATATTCATAGTTTTTGTAAGTCCCATGAGTAAATATAAAAGATCAAATATACTTTTTGATTTTCGAGATACATAGAGTTCAATATAATATATATTCCTTTTACGTTTTTCAAATGGAACTAATTTTAAATATTCTCTCAATATAGGTGCCAAATGTGCATTACATCTAAAGTATTTTTCAGCTAATTCATGTATTTCTCCTAATGATGTCGTGGTTGTTACCTTATCATATATTACTTTTGCAAAAATATAGTTCATATTCTCAACAACACCAGTCTCTTTATATAATGCCGCCATATGATAACATAGATTAGCATTTTTTTGAGAATGAATAGCAATCATTTCAGATACATCATTATCAATTTCAAATTTTTCTTTTATCCAGTTTGATAATATTTCAATAGAAGGTGCGGGTACACGCATAGTAATACATCTACTTACCAATGAAGGATCTATGTTATCAATTGAACGCGATGTAAAAATGTACCTACATTCATTGTATGTATCTTCTATTAATTGTCTTAGTGTTTGATGAGAATCAAAAAGAACATCTATATAACGTATATATATAACTTTATATAATCCTGTAAAAACATGTTGAGTTTGTGTTAACTCTTCGATACATTTAGCAATAGATACTTTTGATTGTTTCCATTCATATCCATCTATCATAATATATTTTGAAGTGACTGCATATTTAATACCAAGTACTTCATCAACATATTCGTTAGGTTTTCCCAAAACACCAAAAAGTTGTTTTAATAAATTCATTGCAAGTGTGTGCTTTCCAGAGCCAGATGGTCCATAAAACAAGGTATTTAATAACATTTTTTTGGAATATACATTTGTTTGTTCTTCTACATCCGGATGAAATTTCATTAAGACTGATACTCGTCTTTTTCGTTAAGTAAGTTTTTTTTCAATTGATAATATAATTGATGAAGTCCGCATCTGTACCTCATGTATCAAAAGTTGGAAAATATCAACCATTTTTTGTTATGAAAGCATATCTTATAATAAAAAAGAAAAGACGAGTATCATTAAATAAATTAATTGAGTTTGGTTATGATTCAGAACGGTTTGATATAATAAAAAATTATCAGCAAGTAGATTGGAATTATTACAGAAAATTAATTGGAGATTTAAAACAAAAATATAAATTTGTTTCATATGAAGCTATTTTAAAGGTTCTTTCATCAAGATCAAAGAAAAAAATGAAAAAACAAAGAAAAAAGTCACATTTTAATTTTGAACCTCATAATTACCGCCCATATTGGATAGACGAAGGGATGGTTACGATGTATTCTAGTTATCATGAAAATGATAAACCAAATCATAAGTTGTTACCACCATTTGTTATGGAATCTAAAGCAGATTCATATCCCAATTTTTTAAGAGCACTCGATGATAAATGTTCAAGATTGTGGAAGGAATGTTATTAAAGGTCGGTTGTTGGTTCATTATTAACAACTTTATTCGTTTCAGTTGTTGTTGTCGTTTTCGCAGGTGCACCCCCCTTTTTCCGCGATGCGACAACTACTACACGCTTACCTTTCTGTTGGCACATTAAATGACCACCCCCTACACCCGTAACATCTACAGCCAAACTTCTTTTGCCATCTTCCATAGTCGATTTTGTATAAGATACATATTCCCCATCAATTAATGTTTTGTAACTAGATGAAGTACCATCTTCAACCTTCAATGATGAGAAGTGTACAAAAATATCTTCGCCAGATATACAATCGGTAATAAATCCGTAGCCTTTTGTAGAATCAAACCACTTTACGGTGCCAACGTTTCTAAGTTCAAGACCAGCCATCTTTTAATAATATTACACTCATGATATATCTTTAAGCTTAGAAATTTGGTTCTCCTGTATTCATTGGTTTTTGTATTTCCGAATTGGTTGGGATAATATTTTTAAGTTCGTTATTTAAAAACATATTCATAGCAAGATATGTACACCCAAAACTAACTATCAAAAAAACAATGTAAAAAATAGGAGGTTTTACAACTTTTTTATTTTTGTAATATTTAAATTGAATAAAACATAATATTAATGAAATTATAATTGAAAGAATAAGATCTATATCGACCATTCTTTTATTTATAATCTCTTTTTTTTAAATTAGTATGCGTTTAAATAGATTTCCATTTCTTTCTCATATCATCTAAGAATAATTGTAAGTTTTTAACATTTTCTACAAAGAGATTTTTAACAATGATTTCATGTGCATTGTAATCATCCGATGAATCATCTATACCTATTCTAATTGTAATACTTTTCTTTAAGGGATGCGGTTCATGATAACTGACATGTAATAATTTTGTACCTGTTTTGTTAACAGCATTTCGTTTGGCAATATATTCATTATATATCCACTTATATATCATATTACCAAAGGTATGTGTTTCTCCATCAAGTATAAAATCAACCCCTTTAAAATTAGCATCTGCCTCATTTATTTCGTACTCGTCTTTTGATAATTTTTCAAGAATTTTCTCGCATTTATCAATTAAATAGTTAAATGCATCTAAAACGATTGTTTTTGGAGGTATTGTTCCAATAGTTTCAAACATGATATGATGCGTATTCTTATTATTTTCGTTTTCATACATAGTACAAACACTTACAGGACTAAAACCGGCTCCGTTTTCATGTGAACCTCGAACTGCTTTGCATTCAACTTCCAACATTTCAAGGTCTTTTGAGGCATCTTTCCGTGGCAAACGTGTAATAATACTAGCATTTCCACTGTAATTATCATGTCCAAAGAATAATTTAGGATCTAAAGGAGTTTCATCTCCTTCGGCATTTTCAACTGTGACTTTAAAATCATCAGTTGTGACAATTGAAAAGTTGTTTTGTGTAACTTCTAACTTAAATGTATAATTTTCAATTGGAATTGTTTGATTGAATGCATCCCTTCGAAGAGGTAATAAACTGATTCTGTGTGAAATAAACTCATCATGTAATGCTGTCGTATTCTTTTTAACGGTGATTGTACATTTCTCTTCTGGTTCATGACAAAAGCCAACATTAGGAATATTTGTTAATATGGATCTTCTTATAGCATTCGCAACACTCGTATCAACACCAATCACATCAAAATCTAATACATTAGAATTTTGAGTTATATTATCAAACCAGACTGTCATACTTGTTATATTATAAATTATCGTTTATTCATTCATTTTTATATTTAATAATTTACGGTTGCCTTTTTTTTTGAAAAATTTAAGTTTTCATAATAATTAAATGTCATCCGCAACATCAATCTTATTTTTTAGCAATTATTGTAATCATTGTAAACAAGTGTTACATGAATTAAATGACTCGTCTTTAAGAACGAATATACGTTTTATATGTATAGATTCCGCAGATGTAAGAAAAAAACTACCCGCACATGTCAAATCTGTACCATGCTTAATTGTCGGGCAAACAAATCAAACTCTTATTGGTAGTGATATATTACATTGGATCAAAATGAAATCAAAGAAACAAAATATTCAAAATTCTGTACCTGTTCAACAAAATAATCAATCCGAAAATTCAAAAGGAGATACAGGTCCTGGTGCTTGGCACATGTGTGAAATGAATAATTTTTCTGATGCATACTCATTTCTAAACGTAGATTTATCAACAAAAGGTAATGGTGGAGCTTCTATGTCTCATAGTTTTGAATTTTTAAATGGAAATCCATTCGCTTCGTCAAATTCTTCTTTAACTATGCCCGCAGGTGCCCCTTCGAGAAGTTCTATGCCTGTATCATATTCAAATCCAACTCAAGAAAAATCCGAGTATAATTCCTTTGGAAGTATCCAAAATTCCGAAAGTGAGGATTTTATGAGCAGAAAAATGGAAGAAGTAATGAATCAACGCGAATTAGATGTTCCAAATGTTCCTACTCGTATATGATAAAATGTATTAAAGTAATACCTAATGTATGTTTGGAATTGGGATATTGAGATCCCATTATTAATTGAAAAATTATCAACTGAAAATAGTCAAAGAGTATGGAATGAATTTTATATAAACGATCCTCTTGAAGATCCAAAACAAATCCAAATTATTGAAAGAAATATCTATTTGGCTAATGAGTTTTCTTTGTATCTTTTTCATGTTTATAATCAAGTACTAGAAATTTTAAAATTAGCAAAAGAAAATAGTAAAAGTGAAAAAAATTATAACATTTTAGTGCAAAAAGCATATGAATTATTTTTAAATTATGCACCCCCAATTGCTAATTATGAGTTTTCTTTGAAAAAGGATATAAAAACTATAACTCCGTTAGCAATAGATCCGTATTCTTTAGGTCTGCCTTTTTTATCAAATTCAAAATGGATTCGTATATTTGATTCAGAATCTTCAATACCTAATAATACTTCTATAATATGGAATACACAATTATTCGATGAATTGCATATAGAAATATCAGACCCTATTACAGTTGAAATAGATATGGATAAAAGTGGGTTAATACCATCGCATTTTTACAAGTATAACAAATGTTTGCGTTATATTTTTGAGTTAGACTCTCAATCATTTACGAGTGGATTACATGAATGCATTGTTTATTTTAAAAATTCTGAATCAAAAGTAACAACGCAAAGATATGATACATCTGATATAAAAACAATCAATGATTATAACGGTAGAATACCTTCAGTGAATACAACAGCTACATCATCTGTAACATCGGGAATTATAATCACTTATACAGATACATATAAATTATTAGAATATAGTTTTATATTACCTCAAATACCATATTTTGAAAACAATGTTGAAATAACTACATATGAAAACTATGATTCTATATTTATATTATGTGATCCTACGCCTCATTTCCATTTGTTTCCAATTTTTACTAAAACAAATATTGTAACACAAGTTTCTATCATTGATGAAACAAACATAAATATAACATATGGTGGTGGAACTATACAATATAGACAAATTAGTCAAGAAAACATTACAAATCTTACAATCGTTTTTGTATATCAAAATAAACTATATATACCAGTCAACGAAGAATTATTAAAATACTCACCTATGTTTATAAAAGATAATGACCATATTAGTTATAGAATTATTTTTACAGGAACTCCGGAAACAGAATTTAAAATTGTGTTGGAAATTCCTAATGATTCAAATGAATCTTTAAATGATTCAAATGATACAAATGATTCTAATAATAATGATTATACACTACCTTCATATTGGGGTGGTCTAAAATTTGCTTTTAAGCAAGATGATGACAACATCATTGATGAAGAAATACAAATGTCGATAGACAAAATTACAACAGAAAAGTTACATTTAGAAAATTTGATGAAAATTCTAGAGAATGAAAATAAAATTCATAAGCACGAGATATCACTTTACAAAATCAAATATCAAAATAAACTTAAAAACATTGAAGATTTGATATAAGTTATTTAGTTCAAAGAGTTAGTGCACATAGAGAAAAAAAGTCTGTACATGAAATAAGGTATTAAAGATAATAATAGTAAAAACAAGATGGATACTATAGTTTTTACTTTCTTAGGTTCATTATAAATCATCACAGGAGTAAGTAAAAGAACTAAGACGATATTGATAAAAGCTAAAATAGCTAAGAAGTAAAACAATGCACAATATTTAGAGTCAAGAGGGCCAAATAGATTATTCATTAAATCCATTTTATATATAATTATCTTTTATTTTTTCAGTTGTTTGCTCTTTTAATAAATTCAATTCCAAAGTAGCTTTCTCGATAGTATAGTCATTTAATCCCATTTCTGTTTTTATTTTTATCTCTAAATGAGTAATCTTTTCTATCATTTCAGATACAAAAATCGCAACACATCTTAGAATTATACTATCTGATAAAGAGTCTATATCTTTTTCAACAGCTACAGTTGCCGTTTTATTTTCTGAAGAATATATTGAAAAGGGAAATGGTGAGATGATGAATGATTTATCAGAAAACGAATGTGTTTGTTTGGGTTTTTCTTTTGTTTTAATTGTAATAAATTGACCATCTTCTAATATATGCACGTAAGATGTTGATGGTTTTTCACATAAATATATTTTTATGAATAAGTCTTTAGAATAATCACCTAGTGTCCATAAAGGACTGGTTGCGTATTTTTTTGATATTGTTGGTAATCTAACTGTACCTCTATTTAAAATATCTTTGTATTGGTGGATTAATTTTTCTAAATAGTCTAGAAATTCTAATTTATCTGTCTTAGATAAGCTATCTTCATTTTTTGAAATAGAATCTAAATAAAATGTCTTTAAGTGCACACCTTTCTTTATCTTTTTGTAGTCGTGTGGTTTTTTTATACATGTATATTTTTTATACGCACTCAACAATTCATTTGTATCACTTGTCTCCATTATATCATAAAATCAAATAATGGTGCACATAAGTTAAGTACTTTTTTTAAGATATATATTATAGATATGCGTTCTACAATATACAAAGAAGGTAAAACTTTTACTGCTTATGCAAATGCAAAAAAATACAATGGTTTAACAAAACAAAAGTTAATGTGGGAAATAAAAAAGGCCATAAATTCAAATAGATGTTATATTAGAAGAAATGAGTTAGTTTTTGTAGAAAATTAAAAGTTATTTATAGTATTAGATATAATGGATGGAAAAGTAGAAGATCCTGTAATAGAATCTGCAATTAATGATATTAAAACAATTATAACTAATATAATAGAAAATTATGATGCAACATTTTATTATTTAAATGATTTTACTGTTAATATAAAGGGTGATTTTACTGAAGAAGAAATCAGAGATAATAAAATTATTCCTATTGAAGAAATATCAAAAATTGATAAATTTATTTATAACGCTACTGAGGAAGTAATTGATAAATTTACTAAGGAATTTCGTAACACCGACAAATTATCAGAAATTTGTGAAAATTGTGAAGATTATTCAAAAAAAATTAAAGAAAATTATTCAAAAAAAATTAAAGAAAATTATTCAAAAAAAATTAAAGAAAATCTACCTGAAAAATTGAATGATCAAGATTTGAACGAAGTAATTAGCCTTCCTGCCGTCAAACCCGAATCTTACATGGAACAAGATTTTTTGATTAAATTGAAAGATATGGACGAAGAAGAATATGAAAATATTGATAAATTATATACATCATTATTCTTTACTTGTCAAAAAGATGAAGGAGGTTGGGCGGAAGAGCTGAGAGCTATTGTCGATGGACCGCTCTCGGGGACGATGAAGAAGTGGGTGGGTGGTGGTCGAGAACCACCAAAAGGAGTTCCCGATTCTATTGAATCATTTGGTGAAGAATTTATGCCAGAATCATATTATCACAAAGAACAATCAGAATTAATTATTGAATATTTAGTATTTTTATCAGAGAAATCATTTAAACAATTTAAAAAGGTATGTATATATTTATTAAATGTTACATATAAAATTTTAGAAGTTATGCTAAAGCTTGCGTTCAAATTCACATATTCTTGTTTAGTTGCTTGTTTACACTTTATTTTAGCAAATTATTTAAAACCGATTTTAGCATTACTTGATAATTTAAACCCCTTTAAGACATCACTTGAAAACGATGAAAAAAAAGGACTAGAAGAAGAAATCGAACGTCAACGCGAATTAATAGAAAAACACGAAATAGATATTAGAAATTTGCAAAACAAATTAAACAGTTGTAGTAGTACATGGTTGGATCACGCTAACGAGTATACTTACCAATTGTTATCAGTCGCTTCAGGCCCGATATTATTAGCAATAAGACAACATGCACAACAACGTATAGGAATGGAAGGTGCTGGTCTTTTTTTAAGATAATTAAATATTAATCGTTTATAAAACTATAAAATGGAAAGGGGAGCATATGTATTTTGTGATTCGTGTGACAAACAAATATGTCTCTTTTTATTTCAGAAACTAACAGATTCTATGATGAGAAGAGCATTGCCTTGTCATGCAAATGGAACAGGAAATTATTACATTGCAATATATAGAGAAGGAAAGGATTATTTAGGAAGGACTGATTATACTGGTATAGAAAATTTGATGAAAGATGAGAAAATGTTTTCTTTATTCAATACAAAATATGAAGATATTCGAAATGGGTTAGACTGTGAATTTACAGAAGATGAATATACTAAATATCAAACATTTGCTGAAATGCATATTAAAGGATTTATAGATCTAGCCAAAAAATATTGTAACCATGATATATTTGATGATAAAACAGAAAGTAAAAAAGATAATACAATATCTAATGATAAATCTGACAATAAAGAATAGAATTACATTTTGTTTAAGTTTAACAAAATTGTGATATATGTCTATATGTAATCGTTATTTTTGTCCTATACTTACGTTTTTATTCAAATCATAATTACTTAATATTTAAAATTTATAGATAAAATTAATATTTATATTATATAATGTACTTACTGTTATCGTCTATTACTATAATTATATGCATGTTGATAATATATGTGTTAGTTTATTCTAATTTAGATCTTAAAAAAAGAGATACAATAAATCAAGAATTTTTAGAAAAAATAGATAATGTATATTGTATAAATTTAGAAGATAATAAAGATAGATTTTTACTTGTTGACTCTATGGCAAAAAATGCAGATCTTTCATTAACCAGATTTGATGCAAAAGATACGAGAGGAGTTAAATTCTTACACTATAAATCTATGATTCATCCTATCGCTTATAATAAGTTATATAAAACAATTAGTAATAATGAAAGAAAAAAAGATGAAGATTTAACGCCTGGTGCGATAGGTTGTTATCTAAGTCATATATCACTTTATAAAGAGGCGTTAAAGAGAGGTGAGAAAACTATACTTGTATTTGAAGACGATACACAAATACCTAAAAATTTTAAAGAAATGTTTTTAAAAAAATTAAAAAATCTTCCTGAAGATTGGGATATGTTTTTGTTGGGATGGTGGTCAACAAGTAAAAAGAATAAAAAATTATCCAGTGATATTGTTCATATTAAAGGTTTCATTCTTATGCATGCTTACATTATAAACAATATAGGTATGCAAAAAATGTTATCAGTGGGGATGCCTATAAAAAAACAAATCGATCATATGGCAAGTGATAATTCTAATTATATTAATATTTATGGAACCCTCCCTAACGGTTGGATAAAACAAGGTACTCCAACTAAAAATATAGCCTATATGACAAATATACAAATACCGGTTAAAAAAACAATAGAAAATTTTTCAAATCTTTCACATAATTTGCTAGTTATAGTCTATGAAAATACAAAACATCCTAATGCTGAAAAGTTAAAAGATTTATTAGATAAAAGAGGTTTTCCTTTTGTATTCATAGGGTTTGGTGATAATTGGGAAGGTTTTGGTACAAAAACACATGGGATAACAAATTATATAAATGATCCATCAAGTAATATAAATGACGATACTTATATTATTTGTTTAGATTCAAGGGATGTAATATGCAATGGGAATGTCACAGATACTTTAAATATCTTAAAAAAATTTGATGAAAATAAACTCATAATCAGTACTGAAAAGGGATGTTGTGTACCCTCAACAACTGTATCTATGAGGTCATATATGGAAGAAAGAGCCTCTAAAAAGAATTTAGAGAATAAATATTTAAATGCCGGTATGATTGCAGGAAAAGCAAAAGTATTTAAGAAAATATATCCATTTAATATGCGAAAAACGGACGACGACCAAACTGGACTTATAAAATGGTGGCAAGATCATCCCGATGATATAGAACTTGATTATGATGAATTATTATTTTCGAATGCAAATTTTTGGAATAAGGATCATGAAAAGGGATGTCCATATAAAATATCCAAAAAATTACCTAATGAACGAATACCACAATTTATTCAAACTCCAGCCAAATTCTGGAAATGTTATGATAACTTATATAGTAAAAGTAAGTATTTTGTAACTTGGAAACTTTAAATTATGTATAAATATGCACGTTATATATCTTAAGGTGAAGACTCCCGAAATCTATCAGTATCATTACGTATTCTTTGAATCTTCCAATTTTTTAAGTAAATTTTTAAGATGAATTTCAAAAAATTTTAAATGGTTGTCATAATCATACCATTTTTTCCAGATTTCATCGGATTCATTTTTCTTCTCGTATTTTCCAAAATACCATAATAAACTATACATACATCCTGCATTCCATGTATTTTCATAGACCATGTCAGAACCTAAATTTTTTTCATATTCTTTTTTTGTTGCAGATCCGTTCCAGAAGGTATACATATTGTTAGTGACAGATTCAATTAATATTTTTTTGTGCTTTTCTTCGCCTTCTTCAGTAAAAATATTTTCAATTACATCTTTTATATCATTCACATTAGTGTTATATGGGCCTTTTGTTGATAAGAAATAATGCAATAACATTCTATGTGTATCAAATAATCTAAGGAATTCGAGATGTTGATGCTTAGGGTGAGCTTTTTTATCATCCGCAGTTGGATTCCATTTATCATTATCATCATTACCATTCCACGTCCCATTCTTGTACAAATTGAAAAATAGAAACATGCTAATTTTTGATGGTTGCCACCCAAAATAAATATTTATTTGATCATTGGGGACATCGTAGACATGGTTTTTGTTTATTATACCTGAAAAGTCAAAATCGAAACGTCTTATATCTCCTTTAATATTATAAAGAAAATTTTCGGTATGTAAATCTCCGTGATAAAAACCATACTGTTCTGAAAGATGATATATGTTTTCTCTCATATTTCGCAAAACAGTTTGATCTAATTTTAAATCTCTTTTTCCTCCAGAGTGTGAAGTAGAAAAAGGTATAAAATCGGGATCCCATTCTATTGCAAACCAACAAACCTGGTTTGTAGGAATTTCACTATTATTACCAATAGCTTCAGCGTGCTTATCTAAATTTGTAGATATTTTTAAAGGATTTGCACCATCTATTTTATTATTTATTGTTAGTACTTTATTGGTGATATTGTACTCCCACACCAGATTATCGTCCGCATCCTTATTATTCATACGTGTACCTAAATACTCATTCCTATAATTATTTGTATCCTCTTTACTCCATCTTTCACTAGATCCAAAATATTTAAGAACTTTAAATTTATTATCATCTTCTTCATACGTTTCTTCGTAAATTTTCCATAATTTTTCATAATTATTAATTTCTTTCACATAATCTGGTATATGGGCTTTATTTAAACTAGCTTTTATTACAAATTGATTTTTCGTGAGGATATTATTTTTTCTGTAAATACGTGTAATACCTGTTATTTTCCTTCTATAATCTAGACTTAATTGTTCTTTTGTGTAAGAAGAAGATGGTTTTTTACTTTCTAAATATTTATTACAAAAATTTCTATTTAGGGTTTTATAACCCCAAATAATAAAACACCATTTGGCCATTAACATAATGAAATCTTCTGGCGTTGTTGGCTCGGCGCCCCCTTTTTTTTTGGTCGTGGCGGCGGCAACAGCGGCGGCAACAGCGGCGGAGTCGGAATCTACTATATTATAATATTTTCTCAATTTTTCCTGTATATGATCTTTTATTCTATCAAATTGTGTCTCGAGTCCTATTAATTTTATATAGTTATCAGTTGTTACTTTATATTTCAGGTCGACGACCTCATTAATTTTTTCCAAAAAATATGGGTAAGGTACCTTTAAATCATCATTTAGTTTTATAGAAATACTACCACATTCTATTTTTGTATTTTCTGGATTACCCGGATCTTTATTCTCATAAAAAATATCACTAATATTAATCCAGTCTTCATATTCTCCTTGTTCAGTGGTGTTTTTTGGGGATGGTTCAACGAATCTTTGACTTTTATTAAAATTTTCAATTGTATTTATAAGTATAGAATCTTTTATAAATTCAATTCCGTTTTCCACCTTGCTCTCCTCGTCGACAGATGGAGTGCCGTCCGGCAGTTTCAACAGCGGAACGACCGATTGTTTCGACGTCGTGGCGGCAATCTTTTGGGTCCGCCCCGGGATTTCTCCTGGATCGAGATCGACGCCACGCGGGCTATCGCCATCTGCACCTCCTTTTAATACTTTTTTCGGTACTCTTTTTTTACTATATCTTTTTAAGTTAATGATTTTTGTATTTGCCATTACTTAATTAAAACTAAATTATTTTTAAATATTATGTTTCTTCGTTTGTATATATTTGTATATATGTTAATAAATAATGTTTCCTCACTGTTACCATTAGAAAGAGTTAAAACATGTGCCCGTATTATAGATTTATCATACAATATAGAAAAGAAAATGAATTACATAAATAAATTAAAAATAATAAGACCCAAGTGTGACGACATATCTTGTGCAACACTTGGTGTAAACGAGACGGATTTATTTATTTCTTTTAGAGGAACGATGACGTTGAACGATTGGGTTATAAATTTTGACAAAAAATTAGTCCCTCTTGATATAATTAATTATAAAGATAGCATGATTCATAATGGATACATAAATACGTATTTAAGCTATAAAAACGAATTACAGAAAATAATATTAGAAAATAAAGATAAAAATATATGTGTTTCCGGACATAGTGCAGGAGGAGCACTTGCTACATTGGTTTGCTTGGATCATCAAAAAATAATATCTAATTTATCATTGGTAACTTTTGGAATGCCTAAGATAGGCAACTTAGACTTATGTAATTATATAAGAAAAACAAATATAGTGAGAGAGCATTATGTTGTAGAGGGTGACATTATCCCTTTTTTCCCTTTAAATTTTGAATACTCGAAATGTAAACCAATTATAGTTCTTCAATCATCTGACAAGGAAGAAAGAGATACATATACATTAAATCCTAAAAAATTACAAGAGATACATAGTATGATACAATACAGAAGTTGGTTACCCAATTCAAGGTAACTGAAAAATAATTTTTTTTACACAATAAATAAGTGATAGATAATTTTCAAACGTTCTTGATACCCTTTTTTCACCATTAATAATTATAGTTGAATGTAAATTATTATTTTTAAATTCTATACATGCAATTCTTCTTTTATTTTTGATTATAAAGGATTTATATGAAAGTATGATTATATTATTGTTAGGTATATATTTAGTAAAAAGATAAACACATTGACGAAGTTCATTAACAGTCAATTGTGGATATATATCTTCAGGTGCTTTCGATTCTTCCATTTTTTATTATTTAGAATATTTACATCATTTTTAAATCAAAAAGATGATGTTCTTTCACGCAAGGCCGACAATCCAGTATTTGTAAGAGATGCATATCTAGTAATATGTCCAGGTGTATCTCTGTTTTCTGTAACAGTAATATAGTCTAATTCTTTAGCCTTTTTTCTAATTGATTTATACCAATCTTTTGTTTCTTGCTGAACCGTGCCATTCTCAGAGTTCATTTGTTTGTACCAGATCTCCGCAATCAACGCATCGAGAGCCTTATCTGGATCTTTACCCCTATTCAACGCATCCCTTACAGATGTTAGGTAAATATAAAGAGCGATTTCATCTGGTTCATCATTTGATATATGTGAATTTGTTTCAGAACTACTAGAATCATGTTCGCTAGTATTATCTTCAATTATATTATCATCATTTGTGTCGTCATTCTCACTGTCAGTGGGAGTTTTTCTTTCATTATTTAATTTTTCACTTAGTTTTTCACTGATTTTTTCTGTTATTTTTTTCTTATTTAACTTTTCTTTCTTAATTATCTCCTTTTCCCAAGAATGTGCTTCGTGAACATTTGTTATAAGAGGGTAATATGTTATTTTATCAGGATATAAAAGAATTGTATGGACACCTAGGTCTCGGACGCGATTCATTACATAACAAAAATCTCCATCGCCCGATATTAAACATACACAAGCATTGTGAGGATTCTCATACGCAATAAAGAACATCAAATCAACAATAATTTTTTTATCCAAAGTCTCTTTTTTTTGACGTTTTGGACAATCTACTAAAGTCCATCCAGTCATATCAAGGTCGGTTCTATTCGTTTTTAATTCCGAAGGAGATTGTGAATCATAATATACCTTTCTTGATACAATATCACCATGCGGAATCAATAGATCTCTAATTCTACCAGATAATCCAACAATAGAAGTTTCTGCTACTGGACGTGCGTTCTCATAATCCCAGAATATAGCAATGGAACGTCTTTTATTCTTCTCCATTACGGGTTACTTATTATTAATGATTTAGTTTTATACTGTTTTAAGCACTTTTGGTTACTTCAAACACCTTCTGGGCAAGAGCGTCCTTTCTCAATGATTTAGGGGCCGTTGTTCCATACTCTTTCAATATTGCTCTAAGTTTGTTTGCAGTCATGGTTTTTAATTGAGACAAGTCATATGAATCAAAACTTTTTTCTTCATCTATATTTATTACTTTATCCGTTGCTGTTTCTGTATTTGAATTTTCCAATTTGATTTCTTCAATATCATTAGTGGCTTCATCCTTTAATACTTCAACTACAACTTCTTCCTTTTTCAATACTTTTTTTGTTTTTTTGTCTTTTGGTTTTTTTGTAAGTTTTTTTTTAGGTGTTGTTTTCACTTTCTCAGGTTGTTTGACATCAACTTCTTCATTAGGTGTAGATTCTATTTCTGGTTCAGTTTTGTTAACAATGACTTCCTCATCTTTATTATCATAATCACTCAGTTCTACACTAACTAATTTTGTAGTATTTTTAACAGGATCTATACCTTCGCTTGTAGAATGAATGATAATATCAGGTAAATCATAAGAATAATTATCAGAAATACCTTCTGTTGATGATATATCATTCTCTGAATTAGCAATAATATCCTCTAAAATTTCTTGACTGATATCACTATCCGATTTTGAGACATTAGACTTGTTTTTTGCATAAAGAGCATTCGTGTTTTTATGCTGTCCACTATAAAATTTTTGATATATTTTATATGATGTATAAGAGATAAGAAATAAAACCGAAAATAAAACAATTAGCGTGTTAATATTCATTTGTAAATACATGTCATATAAATATAGATAAATTTGACGCAGTAAAAATATTTCAAATGATATCCTTAACATTATTTAAGTTTTCATGATAAATTATTAAAAAACATTTTTACGAAGTCTGATTTGGTTTTCTTATTGTTGTGTTCATATACACATTTGATTTTTTCCCATGTTGTATCATACTCAAAGTTATTTATGCGTGATATACATTTTTCCTTAAAAATTTCAATGATTTCTTCATTTGTTGAATCATTCACACATATCTGTTTTTTCCAATTATCAATTTTTTTTTGTTTCTCTATTTCAAAATAATTCATTGTGTAACCGTAGAAGACTTATAATATATACTAATGATTTAGCTTTAAATTGGTTATTTAATATTTGTGTAACCTCTTAATAAGAAGATTAATATAGCCACAGCTATAATAAATGTGAGAAAGAATATAAGAGATGTAGCAATAATATAAGGATACATTTGTCCAAATGTATATGTTATAATTGGATCTAATATATCCACTTGTATTTTTGTCATATTATCAGGATCTTTAATCTCATTGATTGTGTGATTTAGAAGATCTTTTATAATATCCTTTAAAATCATGATTTGCGTTTAAAGTTCATATAAAAAATATATGTTTTTTTCAAACGCAATGGAAGAAGAAGATTATGATCAATATGTTTTACACTTTGATCAAATAGACCTTGATAATTATGATTTTGGAAATGTAAAATCAATTGGTGGTGCATACGAAGTGTTATTACATCCAGTTGATGACGATGAAGATTCTTGTCAAATGTGTTTACCATCTTTTAAAGTTGAAGAAGAAGGTATACAGTTTGGTTCTATAAATAACAAAAGAAACGTAAATATATCATTTAATATAGATTCTGAGAACGAAGAACACGGTGAACTTGCAGAATGGTTTGAAAGTTTTGATGACTGGGTTATTAATTCAATAATTGAAAACCATAATAAATGGTTTGGGCATTTATGGGAATCAGGTGGAAAAATGGAAGGTAAACCCCGACCTCCCCCTGAAATATTGGCCTCTATGTTTGAGAGACCATTTGATGGAGTATCATTTAGTGTCCGCGTACCCGTCAGAAACAATGTTCCACAAATAGAATGTTTTGATATAGAACACACAACCGTACCATATCAAAGTATCAAAAATTGTGATGTAATACCAATTATAGAGTTCAAAGGTATAAGACTTTATAGTAAAAAATCCTGTTGTGATATTGTCTTAAGAGGGTTGTGTGCTCAGTGCACATATGAAGACATTGGAGTTGATTATAAATTATGTGCAGATGATGATGTATCGTATAATGAAGATTATGGAACAGAAGATGAGGATAGTGAAGTTGAAAGTGAAGATGATGAACCCAAAGCTGAAGTAGTCGAAGTTGACGAACCCAAAGCTGAAGTAGTCGAAGTTGACGAACCCAAAGCTGAAGTCGAGGAACCCAAAGCTGAAGTCGAGGAACCCAAAGCTGAAGTCGAGGAACTCAAAGCTGAAGTCGAGGAACCCAAAGCCGAAGTTGAAGAATCCAAAGCCGAAGTTGAGGAACCCAAAGCCGAAGCAGTCGAAGTTGAGGAATCCAATGTTGAATCGGTTAAAATTGAAGATATAGAATTGAATGGCGATGAAAAAAAAATAGAGGAAGGGGTTGATAGTATAAAAAATGAACTTAATTTAGAAGAAGTTGTAATGAATGATAATATACCCTCGGTTGAAATAGCAGAAGACAATTAACTTGAATCAATTAAATAAGTTTTACCTAAAACATTAGTTGTATATAAAGGAGGTTTCATGTAACCATCGCATATATATGTATTTGAGTTATAATATACATTGTTATTTAGAAATTTTTCTCCACTTTTTTTATTTTTTTTTAAACCTAATTTTAATAGTTTAAATATAGAAGGAATGGGTTCACCATTCTTGTGCAAAAACCAAATACGTTCAGATAAACAATGAGTACAACATTTTACATTTTTAATATTAAGATCGTAATCCATATCGAAAGATTCCGGATGACATTTTTCATATTCCCATACTTCGATATTTTTAAAGGGGTCACACCCATATGAAAATTCTAAAATATGATTAGAGCAGTCTTCCGGAATATTTAGTATATTTGATAATAGGTTTGTGTACTTTCTTATAAAATTATTAAATTGTTTAGCTGTATCATTGTACTTATTTAAACATATTGGACATTCCATTTTATATTTTCTATTCTTTAAAAAAATATTAGTTGAGAATCATTTTTAAAACATATTGTATTATTTATTATGATTTTATGGAGGCGCGCGACAAGAACATGTCGCGAAACCTGCACAACGCCGCCGAGCTCTTCCTGCTCCTCTTTCGTTTTGCGAACCGGTCTTGATTGTTCTCCGACCGCGTCCCGAAGCGTAGCGTGAAGAAGGCGTTCGTGTACGGCGCGGCGTCGTCGCCGTCCTCGTGCGTGTACGGGTGATAGGTCGCCGGGTTGGTTTTGTCGCCGTCCATGTGCAAGATGTCCCAGTCGACGTCGCCGTTCATCCACTTCACGACGTCGTCGTCGCTCTCGTGGAAGAAAAGCATGACCCACGCGTGAACTCGCTTACCACAAACTGTTTTTGCAACGAGTGACGTTCGCTCATGCTCCAGAGATCCGGTCGTCCACCGGGAATAGTTCGTCAAAACTTCGCCGTAGTTCGTGACGGTCTTTGGGGGATTTGCTTTTTTGTTGGATGCGACCCAATTCATGATGAGGCGCCGCCGCGACAGCGGTAAATCTTCGAAATTCTTGATTTCCAACGGCGGAAAGTCTACTAAGTCCACGTCGATGCCGTGCTTCTCGAGCGCGGCCTTGGCCGAATCCGGGGTCCGCGTCGGTTCCGTGCAATAGTAGGACCAGCGGGATCCTTGGGCCGTTTCCCGTTTGCCGTTGGCTACCTTGCCAATTGCGACGGCAGCGGACTCCCAATTTTTGTAATGAAGGCCAAGACCGCCCTCCTCTTTTTGCTTTGGTTTTATGGCAAATTTCCCCGCCTCTTTTCTGGACTCGAAGACTTTGATCGTGTCGCCATCTTCGTTCAAGAGACAAATTTTCTTGCTGTTGGATGTGCCCCCTTTTTTAGCCGCTTTGGCGCCTTTCGCGCTCAAGTGCATTCTTGTGGAATTCATTGAGTTGGTCACGTTATCCAAGTTGAGGACGGAATTATTGTGGCGGTTTCCGTCGACGTGATCGACGTTGTCCACGCGTTTGTCCGGCCAGACCGCGGCGAGGATGAGGTGCGTTTTTTGAAATACTACTTTGAAACCTCCATCTATGCATCTTACCTTTATATTTTCGCCTTTGCCGACGCCCCAATTTTTGGAATTTCCTTTTTTCAAAAGACTCCTGAATCTTCCCGTCAGAGCATGAACTTCGTACGTATTTTCTGGGAAAAGAAACGTTTTGCCCATGTTAATTGAAATAAGCTGCGTTAGGGGGTACCACCTGTCCTCGACGATCCCGAACCTGAAATGGTAGTTGAACTCGGCCGTGGCCTTCGCCAGGCTTACGAGGCGTTCCTGGTGCTCCCGGGTCCAGTCCGCCGGTTTCGCCTCGATGACGTCGCGGTTCTCTTCTGTGAGCACGCGGTAGGCGACCTTGGACTTGATCATTTCGAGCGCTTCCTTAACGTGATCAAGACGACGTTTCTTTAAAATTTGATCTGGCGATTCCATTTTCTATTCTTTAAAAAAATATTAGTTGAGAATCATTTTTAAAACATATTGTATTATTTATTATGATTTTATGTGAAAAGCAACCCCCATAGTTTGAAGTTCTTGAATCATAAGTTTCAAAGCATAGGGGACCCTATGTTCTGATGTATCATCTACTTTCTCTGCCTTTTCCGAGAACGATTTGTAAATATTATCTCTTTTATTTACAGCACACATAAATCCTGTATTCTTATTTGTATGAATTGTGAAATTGTCAGACAATTCCATCATCTTTTCTCTTATGAATTGTGATGCACCATGTGATAACATCGCGTCACGTTCCATTTCTCCAACTCTAAGACCACCATCTCGTGCCCTACCTTCAGATGGTTGTCTTGTTAAATTAACAATTGGTCCAGTAGATCTTGCATGAATTTTATCTTCTACCATATGTTTTAGACGTTGGTAAAACACTGGACCCATGAATACAGTACTTTTTAATTTTTTACCAGTTTCTCCAGAGTAGAGTTGCATTTCACCGTGTTTATTAAAACCTCTATTTTCTAATCTTTTACCTATTTTCTCGATAGTAATATCTGTAAAAGGAGTACCATCTCCATGCATACCAGAGTGAATACACTCCGTCCCCAATAAAGATTCTAATAATTGAGCAAATGTCATCCTACTTGGTAAAGCATGCGGATTCATTATAACATCTGGTACTAATCCATCTTCAGTATATGGCATATCATGAGACTCATATATCATTCCTACAGTTCCTTTCTGTCCATGTTCACTAGAGAATTTGTCTCCTATTCCAGGTCGTCTTTCTGACCTCACCTTTACTTTACAGAATACATAACCTTCGCCATTTCTAGATGTGAATACTTTGTCTACAACACCATCTTCATTTGGTCGAAGATAAACACTGTTATCCCTGAAGTCCTTATCCGTTACATCAATACTTTTCTTTTTACCAGATATAGGTACAATTTTTCCAACAATAGCATCACCGCCATTAACTTTAGCATTAATTATTGGAAAACCATTATCATTTAAAGTATCATAACTACATGGTCTCAATTTTAATGTATTATTGGGGTCTGGTTTAGCAAACTGTTCTTCTTCTCCTGTTGATTGATTCTTTTTCTCTTCAACATGATACGTGCGAAAGAAACTAGACCTAAATAAGCCACGGTCAATAGCACTTCTATTAAACATTAATGAATCTTCTTGATTATAACCCTGTGCAGAGCATACAGCGATTATAATAACTGAACCATTCGGTATTTTTCCCATATTCATGTGTTTTGAATTATGAGTCATTACAAGTTGTCTTGTTGGATACCATAGAATATTTGACAATGTATCCATTCTATGATTAAATTTTGTTGAATATATACCCATCGCTTGTTTTCCCATAGCAGATTGATATGTATTTCTAGGCGATTGATTATGGTCTGAAAATGGAATATTAGATGCCAATACTCCCAGAATAAGACTAGGATCAATTTCACAATGAGTAAATCTCACAATTTGGTCACCTCTTAATTTTGTTAAATTATTTGCATGATCACAAATCATAATTGTATTAGATTCTTGAACATCAATATATTCAATAGCAGGTAATATACCTTTTGATTCATCACCATGTACCAAAGTTTCCCAACATTTATGATTGTTTTTAATCAAATTTACATGTTTTTCACAAAATACAAGTTTGTTATCGTCACAAATTATAAATAAAGGTCTTATTAAACGACCACCACACGTATAAATGTTTAATTCTTTTCCGGAATAATTAGGAACAATTGCTGTATGTGGGTGAATGATTCCATTCCTACGATATTTTTTCATCAAATTCATAAGAGGTAACATGTCATCACACCAACCAAGGATAGAACCATTTATGTATATTATAGTTTTGTTATAGTCAAAACTCGTAGACATTAGATTTGATTCTAAAACAATTTTCCTAATATTTTCTTCGGGTTTTGCAGTCGTTATCGTAGATGATAATGCCAAATTTTTAACCAAACCAACAGATGGTCCTTCTGGAGTTTCTGCAGGACATATATATCCAAATGTACTAGGATGTAATTTTCTAGGTTTTACCATTTTACTTGTCTTATCAATTGGAGTATTCACTCTTCTTTGATGTGACAATGTTCCTAAATAAGAAAGCCTTTGTAATACTTGAGCAACACCTACTTTAGCAGTTGTATTTTTAATACCCCAATTTCCAGTGGCAAGTGAATATTTTACATTGGATTCTATGATGTTAGATTTCAAAATTTTGTAAATATTATTGGAATTTACAATATTGTGAAAATCTCCTGTGAGTTTCCATACACCATTATTAATTTCTTTTGTAAGAATAGTAGATGTATCTTTAGTTAACTTTGTAAATGATTGTCTGAATAAATTACCTAACATAATTCCAGGAGTATCTACACGTTTATTCTCAAAACTATCTCTATCATCTTCAGATATCCTTCCGGTAGAATACAAAATCAATTTCAAAATCATTTTACCTAAATAAATTGCTTTCATTTGTAGATTGTCCCCTAAATGTGGCAGGAAATCTGTAACGAACAATTTCTGCGTGTTAGAAATTTTTTTCTCTGGTGTAATTCCAGGACCTCTAAGATGAGGTGGAAAACTTACTATCTTGGATATATATTCCAATGCAGTTTCTTTATTTGTAATTGTTTCTCCTTCTTCAAAACTACCGCGTAGGAGAGGCAATAGGTCATTTTTAATAGTAGAATCTTTGGTTCCGAGAATATATTCTGATATCTCCTTGTCACTGATTATCCCAATTGCTCTAAATAATGTTGTAATTGGAATCTCTTTTCTACAACCTTGAAATATAACATAAAGTGGACAACTACATTTTGTTGTTTTCGACGCAATTTTTACGGTTGTTGTTTTAGCAGGCATAAACCCTTTTTGTGGTACTGATTTCACCTCTACGACATGTGAGAAACGTGTTGTCCCAATAGATTTGAAACAAAATGTTTTATTCTCTGATTGTCTTTCTTGTGATATAATTACTTTCTCAGAACCAGTAACTATAAAATATCCTCCACTATCATATATACATTCCGTTTTTGAAGGTCTGTTTCTAGTAGAACAATAACGAGATTTAACCATTATTGGTATTTTTCCAATAAGAATTTTGTTCCAATGCTGACTTTTTTGTTCCTTTTGGTCAAGATTTTCACCTTTCCACACTATAGTTTCGATATCAATATCTATGTGTAGATTAGATGAATACGTCAAATTGCGAAGACGAGCGATCTCTGGAGTCATTGGCATAGTCGAACCATTGTTCTCATGTATCATAGGAGGTTGTAGTGCAATGTCTCCAAATTTAATATGTATTTCATTCTCATATTTGCCTTTTTCTTCATTATAATTACCATACACAATAGTCGGATTATATTGATGTGCAATACTCGAAATAAGAGTATCAACAAAGTAATCAAAAGATTCTACATGATGTCTAACAAGAATATCATTTGTACTTCTAAAATATTGATCAATAACATCCCTTAACTGAGCATAATGAATCATTCCAAGTTTTATTATACTTATATGTTTATATATGTTAATCATTTTTTATTTACGAAATAAATTTTGCATAGTTTAGATAAAACTATGAATAAAATCCAGTATTTTGAAATATAAATTTTTAAAGGGGTACTTCGGGAATCGAACCCGAGACCTCCTGTACCCAAAACAGGAATCATACCACTAGACCAAGTACCCAAATATTCGCCAAATAAAAACTTTTTAACACACAATAGAGCATTTAGGTGGGGGGCAAACTTTTGGTTTTACACATTTTTGTTTACATTTAGGTGTTGGACATGTTATTTTACATATCGGTTTTTGAGGGATACACTTCTTTTCACATTTAGGTGCAGTACATTTTGTTTTGCAATCTAAACATCCATTTGTTTTTTTACAAAAATTTTTACATTCTGGAGGTTTACATTCTGTTGTACATAATGGAGGGGGTTGTCGCCCACATTCAATTCTACATTTTGGTTTTTCACATATTGGTGTGCAATTTTGAGGACATGGTGCTGCTTTACAAACCCATTTGCATGTTGGTTTAGGACAGATACTTGGTGGGCAACTCATTTAATTATTAACTATATAATCTATATAAATTGTATAATGATTGAATTGAATTCAGAATGGTCTTTGTGGTACCATCCGATAAAATCAAATGATTGGAGCAAAGATAGTTACATGTTTGTATATAGAGTTAAAACAGCTGAAGAATTTTGGGGTTTAATTGATTGCATTACATATGATCACTTGAAAAATGGTATGTATTTTATTATGCGGGATGATATATTTCCTGATTGGACAGATGAAAGAAATTTGAATGGTGGTTATTGGTCAATGAAAGTGAATGATAAATCTATGATGGATGTATGGACAACATGGTTAGGATATATGATATCCGAGAATATTTGTGATACATGTAACAATGAATATTCTATTCAAGGTATTTCATTTAGTCCAAAAATTAATCATTCGATAATTAAATTATGGAATAGTAATTCAAATTATAATCATATATCGTTATTTAACAAGGATTTAAGTATAACAGGCTGTAAATATTTTGCATTTAATACAAAATGAAATCTTAAGGTTGAGGAACAAATTTTCCCCAAAAATTTTTAGGTGTATTTATATTCATTCCAGGATACCCTCCGGAACGAAGTATCTTTTCTTGACTTCTAGGAACAGTCAGAGAACTTCTATCATAAAATTCAGGACCACTTCTTCCTCTTGGATTACCAGGATATGTAAGTGTACGAAAAGGAGCAATCTCACCTAAAAATATAGTTTCAACAACTTCAGTGTTTTGTTGAATTACTTTGACATTTACATGTGGTTCTATAAGTTTGGTGCCAAGATTGGAATAATAAGAATTAGGAAATAGAAGATCGATAGTAAATTCTGATGTTGATGGTTTAAATGAGCCTGAATTTGGAGTATTTTCATAGGCTATTATGCTATCTGAAAAAGGTAATGCCGAACCCGAAAAGGAAGCATTATAATCTGGTGGATTAGGGGCCCAGAATTCGATTACAGTGTCATTCGTGAAATTATTTAAAACACATTTAACACTAATACGTTTCCGTTCATCGCGAGTAAAACTTACCGAGAATGTTTTGAATATTTGTTTCATTAATTAATTTAAGATAAGATTTCGTGATATATTATATTAAAGAACTGAAATGGAAGAAGTCAATTCTTTTGAAAAAATGGATATAAATCCACAAATATTAAGAGGAATATATGCTTATGGTTTTGAGACACCAAGTGCAATTCAAAAAAAAGCTATAATCCCATTCTCTACAGGACAAGACATTATAGCACAGGCTCAATCTGGAACAGGTAAAACTGCAACATTTTCAATATCAGTATTAAAAACTATGTGTGAAGATATTAAAAGTGTTCAATCTGTGATTTTATCACCAACACGTGAACTTGCACAACAAACGTTTACTATCATTCAAAATTTAGGAAAATATACTGAATTTAAATTTGCATTATTTGTTGGGGGACAATATAGAAAAGATAATATAGATCTCATAAGAAGAGAATCACCACAATGTATTGTCGGTACACCTGGAAGAATAAATGATCTTGTAAGGGATGGTTATATTAATCTTTTTGATATCAAATGTTTAATTTTAGATGAAGCGGATGAATTATTGTCTAATACTTTTGAAGAACAAATAAGAAATTTGATCAGTTTTATAGGTGAAAACACACAAATCGCATTATACAGTGCAACAATGCCTAACGAAAAATTGCAGACTGCTTATAAATTTATGAGAGATCCTACTCATATATTAGTTAAAAATGAAGAACTAACTTTGGAGGGTATTCGTCAATATTACATTAGCATTGAACGGGAAGAATGGAAATATGAAACATTAACAGATTTATATAATTCGATAGTAATTTATCAATTAATGATATATTGTAATAGCAAACGGAGAGTAGATTCACTTTCTACACAGTTGATAAGAGATGGGTTTACATGTTCATGCATTCACGGTGAAATGTCTTCGAATGAACGATCTCAAACAATGCATAAGTTCAGAACAGGTGAGCATCGAATTCTTATAACTACTGATTTATTAGCAAGAGGTATTGATGTTCAACAAGTATCTTTAGTTGTTAACTATGATGTTCCATTCGATATGGAAAATTACATACATAGAATTGGAAGAAGTGGGAGATTTGGAAGAAAAGGAGTTGCATTAAATTTCGCAACCATAAGAGAATTTGAACAATTAAAAAAAATAGAAGCCTTTTATCAAACCGAGATCAAGGAACTACCTGAAGATATAGAAAGTATATTCTCAAATATTGATAAAGATTAATTAGAACATACTACTCCTATAGACTTATTGTTTTCATTATATAATTCATTCTCCTTCAGAACATATGTTGTCTTCTTAGTTTTAATATAAATATTATCAGTTTGAGTGTCTTTTTCATAAGTTTTTGGGTGTTTAGAATTTGTCAAATTATCTAAAGTCTGATTAAGTGATTTATTTGTTGCACTTAATTCTTCATTCTTTTTCTTTAGTCGTTCGGCTTCGTTCATCCATTTACTTGCGAAAGATACTTTTAGGAAATCATTCATTTCATTCCTCAATTTTTCTATGAGTTCACTTTGTGTAGATATTAAATTATTTTTAGTTTCTATTGCATTTTTAAGATCAACTTCTTTTGATTCTGTCAGATTGATGTACTCATTTGTCTTAACAAGTGCAGAATTCAATAGTTGTTGGATTTCCATTGTTATGTTTTAAATGTATAATTTATATTCATTTTTATTCTGGAGATGTTTTTTGTTCATCTATAAGAAGGCCATCTTGATATGTTCTACATACAACTTGTGTATTTAGCTCCTCATCATCTTGAATCTTCTTCTTTTCTAAATTATGTATAAAATGAGCAAATAACATGCCAATGAATCCACCAACACATAATCCTGCCAACGTACTTCCTATTTCATCTGGTACATCATTTAATGAATCTGAACGTAGTGACCAAGCAAGAAGAATTGCCAATATTAATGTTGTGACAAAGACAGCAAGTAGATTACCTATTTTTTGAGAATTCATTGACATCATAAGAAAATACCCTGAAAAATATCCCAATGCCATTCCATAAAAAGATATATAATGTCCTAACATAGCTGCAGGTTCGGCACCTTTATGTGTATATTGTGGATCATGTAAGACTATTCCTAAAATAAATGTTATAAAAGCACCTGAAAAATATAATGCAGAATTCTTAGTGAGTGTCATTATAACAAGAACAGCAGGAATTACAATAAGTGCAATTGGCAAACCCTTTGAAAAACATGATAAACTATCTGATAAATTTTTAATTATAATAGCTGCATTTCCAGATGACATTATTTACTTATATAAGGTATTTAATTTTTTAGATACGTACTGTAACTAAGATTTATATAACTCTTAAAAAAAAGTATTACAAATGAGCAATTGTTTTCAATGAAGACAATCCTAAATGAATCTGATTTGACTTTTTGTACAGTTGTTTATCAAGCCTGTCTGAAAAAAACAAACAAATTTTTACCAAAAGAAATTCGTATTAAATGTTTGTCTTATTTGCCTAGTCATCGATTCATGATACCTAAATATATACCTTTTAACTGGGATATGGATTTAAAATATATTACAAAAGGTAGTAAAAAATACAAAAGACATAGAAAAAATTGTAGTAAGACAAAACAAGTAAATACAAAAATTAAAGTAAAAAATTGTTACAGATTCATGTAATTATCATTGTATTAAATGATCTTCTGTTCTGTATAAATCTGGATTTTTTATATAACAACAATCGTTCATACTATTGCATTTTGTTTGACAGATCATAGCATCTGTTTTTCCTTTTACACGTGCCATTTTTTTGTTTGTTGAATTAGACATTTTATATTTAGAATAGCAACCTTTTGGAAACGGACAAGAACGTGATGTATTCAAACATTTAGCTCTTTCTTTTGGATTCATATTTTTTGGACACATATTCTCCTCGTATCTAATCTCACATAGTTTCAAATTTTTTTGGTTTTCACCGGATGTTTTACCACATATAAACGATTCACTTTTGCTTTGTGTTATAATCCAAAAAAATATAATACATATCAAAAATATAATAAAAATTTGATTGTATGTTCTCATTAGTATTTAAGATTTATTTGAAGTTTATTAAAAACAGAGAGACAAAATGGACACGTTGGATAAATTACATGCCTCACAAATAAAAATAATTAATGAAAACAAGGAAAAATTACCAAAATATGTTTCAGAATTAAATGAACTAACTGCTACGAATGAAAAATTAAATTTAGATGAATATGATAAATTGAAAAATTTAAAATCAAATATAGAAAAAATAAAGAATGATAAAGTTGACTATTACATGAAAACAGGTGAGATATTATTTCAATATTATGATAACTTAGAAAGTGGTGGTACTGCCACAAAATCATCTCAAATAAAATCTTTACCTGGAAAACAAAGTATAGTATCTTATTTTTCAAACAATAATGAGGAAGAAAAAGGTAAAGACACTGAAGTAGAAGAAAATACTGCAAAAAATACTTTTGGAAAATCAAAAAGCAGGGAAGAATTACGCAATTGTTATTTACAAACTATGGAGATACAATGTGGTAAAAAAATGGTATTAAATAACAAATATAATACATCAAATAACCAGAATATATGTAAAAATTGCAAAAGTGAAATGACGTGTTCAGTTTCAGAAGGTGTTTTGGAATGTCATAATTGCGGATGTATAGAACAATATATGATAGATACAGATAAACCATCATATAGAGATCCACCTAAAGAATCAAGTTCCTATTCATATAGAAGATCAAACCATTTTAATGAATGGATTGCACAATTTCAAGCCAAAGAGACAACACAAATACCTAAACAAGTGTTACTTCAAATAATACAAGAGATAAAAAAGGAACGTATACAAAACTTATCTAATCTTACACAACCAAAAGTACGGTCATTGTTAAAGAAATTGAAGCTTAATAAATATTACGAACATATACCTCATATAATTAATCAATTAAATGGAAAACCACCCCCTACGATATCTAGACAAACGGAAGAGACGTTTCGTTTAATGTTTCAAGAGATTCAAGGACCATTTTTAGAATACTGTCCAAAAAATAGAAAGAATTTCTTAAGTTATTCATATGTTCTCCATAAATTTGTTGAACTATTAGGCTTAGATGATTTGAAACCTTTGTTCCCTCTTTTAAAATCAAGAGAAAAATTACATCAACAAGATCAAATATGGAAAAAAATATGCGAACATGTCGGATGGGATTATCATAAATCTATGTAATTTAGTAGTTTATAAAAGAATGTGTAACAAATTTCATATTTTTATCAAAATTCATTTCTAATATTGTTTTATCAGGTATACTGTAACTTTCAAATTCTTCGTCAGATAGGTTTAAATAATGTTTCATTAATACACGTAAACAATGTTTATGTGTCACCACGAAAGGTACTTTATTTTCGTTAAATGAATAAAGAATGTCGTTCTCAAAATAAGGTAAAGACCTTTGCAAAACGTTTTCTTTAGATTCTCCATTTTTTATTTTGTCAAAATAACAATTTTTATAGATGGGATACTCCGTATTAGTTCTATTATTTGATGGAATAACAGGTGGTCTCATATAAAAATTATGTCTTAAAATATTTGTAAATTTATCACCATATTCATTTCTTAAATAATCTCTTGGAACACCTTCTAATGTTCCATAGTGTTTTTCATTTAGTCTCCATGATGTATGTATTGGTGCTTTTATGTTTAAAGTATCCTTTATAATGGTTGCAGTATCAAGTGCTCTATCGAGAACTGATGAATAAAATACGTCGGGTTTTATATTCATTTCGCCAAGTTTGGTTCCTATTATCTTTCCTTCTAATTTACCATATTTTGTTAAAGGGATATTTGTCCAACCTGTAAATTTACTTCCGTGATTCCATATGGATTCTCCATGACGAATAAGAAATACTTTGAACATATAGTATTATTAATAAGATAATAATAATCTTAATTCTTAAAAAAAAAAGGAATGTATTATAAATGGATATAATATCTAATCTTATTAGTATTGTTTTAATAATTGTAATATTCTGTATATTATGTTATGTATTTCTCAAAATGTATTTGAATAAAGTAAAACCAAATGATTTATACAATCAACAGCAAAAACCTGCATCATGTCATGATGATCTTGATGATGATGATATGATTGTAGGTAGCAAATATTGTGATGATATTGACCCAGATTCATTCATAAGATACAATGATCTTAAGTATTATCCAATTTTTGATAACGATGAAAAAGTTGTATATATTCAAATAAGCAATCAAAAAATACCTATCCGTAAATACAATGGCGAATACTTTGTATATATCGATAATGTTGTTTATAATTTTAAAAAACCAAAGAGAGCTTTTAATCAAATAGATACTATTGATAGATTAACAGATAATACATCTCTTGATAGTGCTTTAAAAAGGGAAAAAAAAGTAAAAGAAAACGAGGATACTAAAAAAAGAATTGCTAAAATAGAAAAGGAAATAGAGAAGAGGATTATGAAGAAGATGAAGAAAAAAAATAAAAAATCTCGTAAGTCAAAGAAAATTAAAAAATCTAAAAGAAAGAGTAGAAAATCTAAAAGAAAGAGTAGAAAATCTAAAAGAAAGAGTAGAAAATCTAAAAGAAAGACTAAAGATTCTAATAAAAAGGGATATAATACTGGTGATGAAGAACAAAAAACTGACTCAACTAAGCAAAAAAGCAATGACAAAATTAATAAAATGTTAAAAAAAATTAATAAAAAATTGGAAAAGTTAATTGAGAAAAATAAAGAACTTACGAAGATGAGGAAAAAACAACATGAAGATAAGAAAAAACGTAAAAAGGATAAAAAAACAAAGAAGAACAAGCGTAATAGAAAAGATAGAAAGAGTAAAAAAGATAGAAAAAGGAGCAAAAAGAATAGGAAAAAGACTAGAAGAAACAGGAATTAATAAATGATTAATACCTTATCATATTCTGTATAAATTAAAGTAAAAGTATGTAAAGAGAATAAAAAATAAGAATAACATATTTATAATAACGATTGTGTTTATACGATAATGTGTAATATATAGTGTAAAAAACATAGCTACTACAGTTAAAAAGGTTCCAATTGCAGCATGTTTTGTAA
>Ga0207993_1000126_pt1 | contig 30567 bp, 28 predicted proteins | sample ETN01SmetaG_2_FD_185791 | JGI IMG/M metagenome (GOLD analysis project Ga0207993, IMG submission 185791) | Marine microbial and viral communities from oxygen minimum zone, Eastern Pacific Ocean - ETNP2014F12-01SV265 (SPAdes) (version 2) | ecosystem: Environmental > Aquatic > Marine > Oceanic ...
AAATCGTAGAGCGCGTGCCACTCGTAAGCGGACTGAACCCAGAAAACGTTCGGTATCTAAAAACAAAAGAAGAACGAATGGGGCACCTGATGGACAATAGCGACACGTTAAAGGACAGCAAATGACACCCGAAAACTCTGAAAGCAATCTAGATCAATCTTTATCTATCGCTATCGTAGCTGGAAAGTTCAATTTAGAAATTACTGAAAGACTTATTGACGGTGCGAAATCTTATCTTGAATCTCAGGGCGTCGCCGTTGATTCAATCCTCACTTACTGGGTTCCCGGCGCCTTCGAGATCCCTTTTGCATGCAGTGCCATTGCAAAGAACGCAAATGTAGATGGAATAATCACGCTAGGTGCTGTAGTTCGGGGCGGGACTCCCCATTTTGAGTTTGTAGCCGGCGAATGTGCAAGAGGAGTTCGTGAGGTAAGTATCGACACCGGTATCCCCATAGCATTTGGTGTCCTTACAACTGATACTTTAGAACAAGCTCTCCAACGATCAGATATTTCTTATATTGACCACGATGGCTCAACGGGAGATAAAGGATCAGCAGCGGCCTCAGCTGTTTTTGAAATGATCAATTTAGTCAGGAGACTAAACGCCTGACATTATTATCGCCGCCGAGGCTAATCCAAGTTCAAGAATACCGTCACTAAAGACAGCATCCCCTACCGAAAACTTGATATCGGACATTTCTTTCCCTAACTTCAATTTCTCACTTTGCCCCCCAACATTAATAGCGCAGAGGATATCAGCTCTCGTAAATGCTATGACCGAAGAGTCCCGCGAGGTAATCCATTTCAACGGCGAGTTAGGATCTAACCGCTCTGACCGAAGTTGAAATAATTCTTTATATTTAAATAACGTCGACCCTTGATCAAACCTCTGGGAATCAACCGTCTCCTCTTCTGACCGATCGCCCATCGGAAGCCAAGGTTTGACAGTTGAAAAACCGAAATTCTCCCCAACGTGCCAAGGGATCGGAGACCGTGCACCATCTCTTCCATCAGAGCCATCTTCGTTCCTGAGCGCAACAGGATCAGCTTGATCCTCTGGCTTAACTATGATGCTTTCCAAACCGAGCTCATCCCCTTGGTAGATAAATGGAAGCCCAGGAAGAAATAATAAAAGGACTGAGTATGCTAGCGCTCTTTGTTTCCCCTCTTCCCCCCCTCCGAAACGTGTAGGTGCTCGAGGGTCATCATGACTACTCAGCGCCCAAGAGAGATCCTCAGGGGCAGCATCAAGAGCATCACGGAATGTATCCCACATAGGTTCAGGAGACCAAGGAACATGCATGGGTGCGAAATAGAAAGCTCTATGCAAAGAATCCTTTGATGCAACATAGCGACTTACTTTATTGGGATCATTGTCACGCAGGTACACCTCTCCCAAAAGTAACGCATCATTTTCATCAGCTAATTTTCTCCAACGTTGATAGATTTCAGTATTACCAGATTGATCAAGGTCATAACGGTGATCGTAAGAGGCGAAGATCTCGCGAGGACTCATGTCTTTATGTAAAGGGAACCTAAGCGGATTGTCAGCCATAAGCATATTTTTCACAAGGCCTTGTGCTACATCTATTCGAAACCCATCAACATCCCTTGCAAGCCAGAATTTGAGAATATTATCAAATTCTTTCACTACATTTGGGTTGTTCCAGTTCAGATCTGGTTGCTCTGGAAGAAATAGATGTAAATAATATTGTTCAGTTAGCTCATCAAATGTCCATGCTGAACCCCCAAAGTGGGAAACCCAGTTATTAGGCGGGCCACCATTTTGTGACGGATCCCTCCAGTGATAGAAACCCCTCTTATCACTGTCCATAGATGATCTAGAGTCAACAAACCACTCGTGCTCACTTGATGAGTGATTAGGAACCAGATCTATCAGTAGCCGCATACCAAGTCTGTGTACTTCGGCAACGAGGCAATCAAAATCTTCTAAAGTCCCGAATATAGGATCAACATCACAATAGTCACTCACGTCGTAGCCAAAATCTGCCATTGGAGAGGGGTAGAAGGGCGATACCCAAACTAGATCAACACCTAACCATGCTAAGTAGTCAAGTTTCGATACTAGTCCTTGCAGATCGCCGATTCCATCCGCGTTACTATCAGCAAAAGATCTAAGGTACACCTCATAGCCGATTGCCCCATCCCACCAACCAGAGTTATCTTTGCCTAAAGTAAAGTTACTCACCTCTTTATCATCCAGATCCCATGCGGTTCGTGTAGGTAATGCGAGAGAACTTTCGTCTCAACCAAAACAAACCCTAGCCTTTTAGCAACAGATTGGGACCGATGATTATCCGGCAAGATAGTACTGAAGAGACAATCCTCGTCTAAATCTTCGAATGCATACCTAATAGACTCTGCTCCGGCTTCCGTAGCGTAGCCTAAGCCCCACTTGTCTGGATGAAGTGCCCAGCCAACTTCAACCCCTGGCCAATCTTCGCGCTCTGGATTATGCAAACCCGCTCTTCCTATCAAAGCCCCTGATTCTTTATCTTCTAAAGCCCAGTTTCCAGTTCCTCGAAGTTCCCACTGACCGCGCCACCAAGCCATTTCGAACCAAGCTTCAGTCCTCCCCTTACCATCAGGAATACGAAGACTCTCACGCAATTCGGGGGTATCCATCATCGCGGCATAACTATTTAAATCATCTTCACGAAATGGCCGCATAATAAGCCGTTCTGTTTCAAGCGTAGGGCAGGCTGTCACCGCTTAGCCCTGACCCATATTCAACTCAGATTCCGAAATCTATAACAGCACGCACGACTTCGCCGTTTTTCATTGCTGTAAAGCCATCGTTTATTTCATCCAAGGTAATGGTGCGAGATACCATTTCGTCAAGTTTAAGTCTGCCACCAAGATATAGGTCGCATAAGTGCGGCATATCAACTTTGAAGTTATTAGAGCCCATTATTGAACCCTGAAGGCGTTTAGCCGACAAGAAAAGGTCCGCACCATCTATTTCAAGATTTACACCAGGAGGGATCATTCCCATAATTGTCGCTAAACCTCCAGCCCTAATCATACCGTAGGCTTGTTCAGCAGTTTGTTTAAGCCCTATAGCCTCAAAGCTATAGTCCACCCCGCCACTTGTGAGTTCGAGGACCTGAGCTACGGGGTCGCCGTCATTAGGATTGACTGTATGGGTAGCTCCTAATTGTGTTGCCCAGTCAAGCTTTTGCTGTTCCAAGTCAACAGCTATTATCTGCCTGGCACCTGCTAGATGAGCACCTTGAATAGTAGATATTCCAACCCCTCCGCAGCCAACGACCGCAACGGTCGAGCCTGGTTTAACCTCTGCACTCCGGAAAACAGCACCGACCCCCGTTGTGACTCCGCACCCGACCAACGCTGCTCTATCAAGAGGCATATCATTGCTGATTTTAACGACTCCGTTTTGATGCACGAGCATCTCTTCTCCGAAAGAGCCGATGCCCGTAAACTGGTTCACTTCTGCACCATCATTATCGATAATTCTTGGCTGGTTTCCAGGTTGGCGGGCTTGTACTTGTTGTCTTTCTGAACAGATATAGCTGTGCCCCGTCAAACAGCGTTCGCAGTAGCCGCAGAACATTGATAGACAAGTAATCACATGATCACCAGCCTGAATACCGACGACGTCCTCACCTATAGCTTGAACGACCCCTGCAGCCTCATGACCCAGAAGCATGGGGTACATAGCTAGAAAAGACCAACTGCCATCTATGAAGTGAAGATCACTGTGACATAACCCTGAAGCAACTGTCTTGATCAGCACCTCATTACGGTCAGGTTTATCAATTGTGACGTCCTCTATGTTTAAAGTACCACTGTCATCTCTTAGGATTGCTGCTCTCATCAAAACTCCTTTTGGTGTTGCTTGCACTTTAGCGTAATATTCGAACTCATAACAGCGTCCAAGAGAACCTACTTAGTCAACAACCTCAAGTATTCTCTCAACAATAGATTCCAATAACTCAGGACTTGTGGCGAAATTAAGGCGCGCAAATGAGTGACTTTGAGGGCCGAACTTACTTCCAGGCTCTAAAGCGACTCGACCTTTCTGAAGGATGACTTTTGATGGGGCCTTAGAAATATTGGTGTTAGAAAAATTTAACCAAGCCAGATAAGTAGCTTGAGGTGAATCCATCTTTATGTTCGTCTCAGCAAAAGCTTTAATTAGGAAGTCTCTATTTTCATGTAATTGCGTCAGGATATTTCGTAGCCAAGGTTCACCAGATTCCCATGCAGCAACTGTTGCCGCAGCCCCGAAAGAGCTTGGTTGACCAAAGTAATGCTCCGGAAATGCTGAAAGTTTCTCCCTAATGGATTTTTCTCCAATGTGTGACACGGAGCATCTAGCTCCTGCAAGATTAAAAGTCTTGCTTGCAGACCCTACCGTAACAATGCGCTCTCGAATCTCTTGCCCATGCGCCGCAAGAGGTTTATGTGATTTACCATCAAATATAAGATCGGCCCATATTTCATCACTAATGACCAATAAGTTGTGCTTGATTACAATTTCAGCAAACTCTGCAATTTCAGTCTCAGAAAAGAGATGTCCAGTCGGATTGTGTGGTTGACAGAATAGAACAACTTTAATTTTTGATTTAGCTAATTCATTGAACTTCTCTAGATCAATCGTCCAGCCCTCTTCGAGAAGCGGGATATCTATGAGCTTACGCCCTGCACTTTTCACCGCCTTTGCAAAAGGATGATAGACAGGTGAGAACAAAGCCACGCCATCATTTGGATTTGTGTGCAAGACCATTACAGCTTCAAGTGCATGTATCGAAGATGTAAAAACGGCGCAATGAGCTTCAGGTAGTTCAAGGCCATCACGCCTGGAAACCCAATTCGTCCAAGCTGGTATCAGACGGTCAATATGGTTAAATTTATAACCGAAGTCTTTAAGCTCCACCATTTCTTTTAAAGCGTTATAGGCAGAGTTTGGCGGCTCAAAATCCATATCAGCTACAAATGCCGGTATCACATCCTTTTCATACTTAGTCCACTTCATTCCCTTTATAGAGTGCAGTCGATCAAGGTCTACATGTGGTGAGTCATTCATTAGATCACTCCCGAATGCGTAGCCTGTTTTCTAAAGGGATGTCAGCTGCAACCACTAGTAGATCCGCAACTTTGGCATGTGAAACAACTGCCAGATCTTTGCATACCTGTTCCACATTGCATGCAGAATGGGGCGTCATAGCTTATGAACTCGTTATCAACTTCAATTTCTTGGGATGGAGGGTCTGGAAGAATATCTACCTGCTGAGCTGATGCTTCTGCTGCCTCTTCCACACCCGGCAAAGTTGGCTGCATTCTCTCATCGCTGGTGACTATATTTAACGATTTACGCCTCGAAGTTGGTAGGTACTCTACTGCTAGCCGTCGAAAGAGATAGTCAATGAGGCTTGACGCTATCCGCAATTCGGGATCATCTGTAATTCCGGCAGGCTCAAACCGCATTCCAACAAACGCTGAAACATAAGCATCTAATGGGACACCATATTGAAGCCCATGGCTAACAGCCATTGCAAATGCATCCATTATCCCTGCCAAGGTACTCCCCTGCTTGCTTACTCGAATGAAGATTTCTCCTGGCCTCCCATCAATGTATTCCCCAATAGTCACGAAACCTTTACAATCAGCTACCCGAAACTCAAAAGTTTTACTTGAACGAGAACGGGGCAATCGCTCCCTTTGAGGGAGCGCAACATTAGCTCCAATAGATCTTGCGATACTAGCTGGAGAAGCTCCTTCGCTACCATCAACAGTCAAGGGTTGAGCGACTTTGCAATTATCTCGATAGATCGCAACTGCCTTTATTCCAGACTGCCATGCTTCCTTGTATAAATCCTGAACATCATCTACTGAAGCAGAGTGCGGAAGGTTGACGGTTTTAGAAATAGCTCCAGATAGAAATGGCTGAACAGCGGCCATCATTTTGATGTGCCCTAAAGGCTCAATCCAATTATCACCCATGGAGCAGGCAAAAACTTTCAAATGCTCTTTCTTGAGATGAGGAGCTTCCTTTACACTTCCAGTTTTCTCTATACAGTCAATTATCTCTTCTCGCTGTATCAAGTCGTACCCTAGTGTCTCTAATGCTCTTGATATCGTTTGGTTAACAATCGCCATTGTTCCGCCACCAACTAAGGTCTTCGTCTTTTTCAGACCAAGGTCAGGCTCAATTCCTGTTGTGTCGCAATCCATCATGAAACTGATAGTGCCTGTTGGAGCCAAAACGGAAACTTGAGAGTTGCGAACACCACTTTGTTCGGCGAATCGTATTACATTACCCCATACCTCAACAGCAGCAGCACGAAGCGCAGGTGGGACCGCCTCGTTGACAGGAATATTAGCAATTGCTTCTCTGTGTGCATTAAGCACAGACAACATTGCCTCTTTGTTTAGGTCATACCCTTCAAATGAACCTAATCTCGCAGCAATTTGAGAAGATGTTTTATATGCCTCCCCAGTCATTATTGCAGTGATGACCGCTGCCAGACTCCTTGCATCATCAGAATCGTAAGCAAGACCCAGCGCCATTAACAAGGCGCCTAGATTTGTGTAACCCAGACCCAATTGGCGGTACTTTCTGGCATTATCACCTATCGTTTCAGTTGGGTAATCAGATGGAGATACGAGTATTTCTTGGGCTGTGATCATGATTCTCACAGCATGCCTAAATCCGTCAACATCAAACTCGTTATCGTCGTTTAAGAAATTCAATAGATTCAATGAACTCAAATTACACGCTGAGTTATCCAAGTGGACGTACTCACTGCAGGGATTACTTCCGTTGATGCGCCCACTTACTGGAGTCGTATGCCACCTATTGATAGTCGTATCAAATTGAATACCAGGATCGGCGCATTCCCAAGAAGCTTGGGCTAGTTGTTTGAACAAATCTTCAGCCTTGATCACTTTGATTACTTCACCGGTGGTCCTCGCCTTCAATTCCCAATTTTCGTTATTTAGAACTGCCTCCATGAATTGATCAGTTACGCGAACAGAATTATTGGCATTCTGATATTGCAAAGAGAACAGGTCTTTGCCATCAATTCCCATATCAAAACCCGCATCGGTGAGTGCTCGAGCCTTCTTTTCTTCTGTTGCCTTTGCCCATATGAATTCTTCAATATCGGGATGATCAACATCTAGCATTACCATCTTTGCGGCGCGACGCGTCGTTCCTCCGGATTTGATAGTTCCAGCACTAGCATCGGCGCCTCGCATGAAACTTACTGGGCCACTGGGAGACCCTCCGCCTGAGATTTCCTCTGAACTAGCTCGAATTCGGCTGAGATTCGCCCCCGAGCCAGATCCACCTTTGAAAATTTTCCCTTCTTCAACATACCAGTTAAGAATGCTGTCAATAGTGTCATCTACCGAAAGTATGAAACAAGCGCTACTTTGTTGCGGTATATCCGGTACACCAATATTGAACCAGACAGGAGAGTTAAACGATGCCTTTTGGAGTAGCAATAGTGACATCAGTTCATCAGCGAAAACACCCTTTTCATCATTGCTGGCAAAATACCCACCTTCATCACCCCAATTAATTATCTGGTTCACAACACGATTCAAAAGGTCCTTTAGTGACGTTTCCCTTTGTTCAGTGTCTAATGCACCCCAAAAGTATTTCTGAGTTACTATATTACTTGCATTGATTGACCAGTCAGTCGGGAACTCTACGTCTCTTTGCTCGAATACAATTGAGTCATCTTGCCAGTTAGTGATGGTCACATCCCGCTTTTCCCATTGAACTAAAGTAAATGGATTTGATTCTCCATTAGTTAAGCGTCTGCTGAACCCTATTGATGGTGACTCTCTGACTTCTCTCATGTTATGTGTCCTCGTTGAATCTAAATAATGCGAATGTTGTGACGGACCTGCTCCAAAGACAGGTTAGAAGTACTGTTTGAGTGATTTCCATTTTGGACTTCCAAGCAAATAGATAAGCAATGAGCAAGTAAAGCCGTCTTTTGCATTTCAATCTGCCACCATTCCGCCAATAGGCGTTTAGATCCGTCACTGAAATGTAATCTAGCTAAAGTGGACTGTGGATTACTATAGGAATTCAATGTGGATTTCTTTGTGGAAATACTTATGTCTTTTCCACAGATAGAAGAGGAGATACAGCGATTAAAGCAAGCATAAGCGAACTCAGAGAAATTTATCTCAGCGACAAAAGAAATCATGGTGAAAATAAGCCTTGGATTATGTTGAACATGATTACCTCATCTAACGGGTTAGCTACTCTAGATGGCCTCTCAGGCAAACTTGGTGGCGATGAAGATCGAGAGTTGTTCAGGACATTAAGGGGTATGGCTGACTTTATTTTAGTTGGGCTCAAGACAGTTTTAGAAGAAAGATACAACCCACCTAAATTAGACAACACAATGGCAGCGTTTCGTAAGAATTCTGGGAAGGATAAATTACCTCGGGTGGTCGTTGTAACTAACAGTTTAGAAATTGATCCGGGAATTCCTCTTTTTGCATCAGAGCTATACTCTCCTATCTTGCTCACTTCTAAATCATCTCCGTTAGATAAAAGGGAGAGCCTTGCGAAGAGATACGATGTTGTCTTATCTGGAGAAGATCGGGTTGACTTTAAGAAAGCTATTAATGCTTTGACTAAAGGTAAGGGAGGGATTGTCTTAGTGGAGGGAGGCCCTTCAATTAATAGGCAACTAGTTACTGCGGACCTTTTTGATGAATTATGTATCACCGTTAGCCCTTTACATTCAAATGATGCGAATGGGGAATTGGTTACTACGGACAAAAGCTACCCTCATGGACACATGGAAGAGGCGAGAAGGATTGAGGTGAATGATTTCACCTTTTATCGCTATCTTCGGAACCGATGAACTCAAATGAATCTCGCTAATCGTTGACTCATTCAATTAGTAGTATCAGTTACTTAGGACTAATCGTTGCCCGATATAAAGATTGCTTCCGCCGTTTAATTCCGCCAGGCGATCTATGGTGTCTCTTGGGTCCCCATCAGCATCGAACGTCATAGCAATAGACCAGAGAGTGTCACCGGACTGAACGACATAAATTTCTTGTGGAGCGTTGGGAGATATATCCGCTCCTACTATGTCGTTATTCAGCCCGGCAACATGAGCTAATACCGTCCAAACAAGTGCGCCAATAATGGAAAGAACGATTCCTGCTATTACTCTTCGAATTGCATAGCGACGTTGACGAGACCTCACTTCGTTAGGTGTTCCCTGGGGGGAACGACTTGAATTAGCTATGCAATATTCAGAATTAGACCTATCAACGTTAAAGGCAAGCTGGTCATTGAAGCTTTCTTGTAATTTGAGGTTGAAGTTAAGTGTGTTCTGCATATTCTGATCCTCTCAGAGCGATGTGACATTTTTTTACTAAGTACTTGACAACGAACAGTTGTTCGGCGAACATTAGTTCTACGAACATATGTTCACTATATACGAACATATGTTCGGTTACAACCTTGTAATTTGGATTCGCATAATAGAGGAGCTTTATGTCAAGCACTGAACCAACCCCCCGCCAGAGGAAAATTCTAGAATTTATCGATCAAACAATAAAAGAGAATGGCTTCCCACCAACTGTGAGGGAAATAGGTAAAGCAGTAGGTTTGAACTCCCCTGCCACGGTGCATACTCACCTGAGCACCCTCCAAGACCGTGGCTATATTCGCAGAGACCCAACAAAACCTAGAGCGATTGAAGTCCATTGGGATGCTGGCTCAGGAGCGATCATAGACAGAAGACCGGTTACCCACGTACCTGTAGTCGGGGATGTCGCTGCTGGGACAGGGGTCTTGGCCGCTGAGAATATTGAAGAAGTCATGCCTCTTCCTTCAGACTTTACTGGTGAGGGAGACCTCTTCATGCTTCGTGTGAGAGGCGACTCAATGATAGAACTTGGAATTCTTGATGGCGACTACGTCGTAGCTTCGAAACAACCAACGGCAAATGATGGAGACGTGGTGGTAGCTGGGATCCCAAATGATGAGGCGACGGTAAAAAGCTTCAGTACAAGAAATGATCAGGTCGTTCTCACTCCTGCGAATCCCACAATGTCACCAATGCATTTTTCAGCAAATGAAATAACAATCTACGGAAAGGTTGTCTCAGTCCTCAGGAAACTTTAGACACCTTCAGTGATAATTTGCTTTAGTGCTAAATAACATTGTTCAATTGATGATCGCTCTACTTGTTCGTTGCTTGTGTGCGCCAAAGTAGCATCTCCAGGCCCGAAATTAGCTGCTGGAACGCCCTTTTGATCGAAGAAAGCCACGTCTGTCCATCCTAATTTGGCTTGAACGTCAAGCTGATGTGTTTCGATCATTGAGGTCAGTATTGGGTTAGATAGTCCGGGTTTAGCTGGAGGGGCAGCGTCTATCACTTTGAGTTTGTCGCCAGCTTCCATGAATGGTTCTAGCAGGCATCTAATTTCTTTCTCAGCGGTTTCAAGATTTCTGTCCGGGGCTACTCGATGATTAATTGTCAAAGTAGTTGAATCAGGGACAACATTTCCTGCTATTCCACCTTCAACCTTTACTACTTGTAGCGCTTCTCTGTATTGACAGCCTTCAATTACTGGGTTTCGGCTTTCATAGTCTGATATTGCAGCCAGTACGCCTGATAGCCTGTGGATCGCATTCCTACCCATCCATGGCCGAGCAGTATGAGCTCGTTCCCCTTTCAGTTCAAGTGTGAATCTCATTGTTCCCTGACACCCAGCTTCAATATTGCCTGAGGTCGGTTCACCTAGGATCGCAAGGTCCGCAGTCAGTAATTCAGGTTGATTAGCTTCTATTTCTAGCAATCCGTTGTGCTTATGTGCTACTTCCTCGCGGGCATAAAAGACATATGTCATATCCACAGCAGTATCTGGAACATTGAGGGCTAGAGATAGCATGATAGCGATTCCGCCCTTCATGTCGGCAGACCCTATTCCCCAAATAGAGTCATCTGAGAGTCTAATTTGATCATTTCCTTGTGCTGGAACCGTGTCTGTATGACCTCCTAATAGAAGTCTTTTCTCTTTTTTCTCACCTGTTTTAGCAACTATATTGTCCCCAATTCTAGTTATATTTAGCCATGGAGCTTTGGATAACTTATCGGCGATAAAGTCTACGATTGCTTTTTCTTTGAAGCTTTCTGATGGAATGCAAACTAGTTCATGTGTCAATTTGAACAGGTCACTTAGTTCAGTTTTCTCATCAGACATACAAATATTGTACTTGTTCTTTCAAGACAAATGTGCGTTGACCCTGTTCTTGAGTAGTGTGATCACTGATTCTGGTTGAACTGCAGCGATTCGGACATTCTCGGCGCAATTTGATCCAAAAAAGTCTCCTGGAGTGGCTAGAACACCAAATTGGGTAGCGAGTTCAGAGATTATGTCCCAACAGTTAAGCCCACCTTTTTGTGCCCAAAGGTAAAACGCACCTTGGGGAACATTCACTGAATAACCCAACTTCTGGAATAAGTCAGTAAGCACGCTGAGTCTGCTTTTGTATATTTCTCTCTGATGATCCACATGAGCATCATCACTCCAAGCAAGTGCTGCTGCAGCTTGGACAGGGCCTGGGATCATCTTCCCACTATGTTTTCGGACCTCACTAAGCCAATGGACGATATCTGGGTCTCCGGCGTAGAACCCCGCTCGAATACCTGCCAAGTTTGAACGTTTTGATAAAGAGTGGACTGCGACTACCCCTTCGTTACCGTGATGCAAGATTGTTGATGGCTTTTGTCCCCAAATAAATTCTACATAGCACTCATCGCTGAAGATAGGAACATCATTGTTCCTTCCCCATTCAACTAAGGATTGAATATCTTCCAAGACACCAGTTGGATTGCATGGTGAGTTTATCCATAGGAGCAAAGCTCGTTTTACATCTTCTTGATCTACCTTTGATAAATCAAGTTTATATTCGTCATTTACTGGCACCGGAACTGCTCGGCATCCTGCTAATTCTGCACCCATCGCATACGACGGATAGCTAATCGCAGGATAAAGTACTGTATCTTTTTCTGGTGATTTTAGTCGTAGGTCATTTGGGACAGAAGCGACAAATTCTTTTGTCCCAATACATCCTGAAATGCTCTTAGCATATTCAGATCTGACGTCTAGTCTCCTTGTCAGCCAAGCTTTACATGCATTGAGATATTCCTCTGAACCAGTGGACTTCGGGTAGCTTCTTTCAGTTTTAGAATTTGACAGCATGTTCACTACTGCCTGTGGTGGGGAATCGCATGGTGTACCGACAGAAAGGTCAACTAACCCACCAGGATGACTTTCACCAATTTCACTGTGTGGTTTCAACAAGTCATATGGGTAAGGGGGAAGTTTAAATTTTTTCACTCGTTTCCCCCTTTATGTGGTGCCGAAGCCGAGCTTGAGCATATTCGTCCAGTCTCGCTCGCATGACAAGTGTATCGCCCTGAACGTCTTCAATAAGTACCTGAGCTTCGCGATGAACTTGCGCTATCAAGTCACCTCTTGACAGTGGGATTACCAATTCGTATACGTCAAGTTTCGCGCGAAGGATATCACTGAGCTTTGTAATCATCTTTTCAATTCCCTCACCTGTTTTGGCTGAGATTTGAACTGCTTCAGGATAATCTAAAAATATTGCCCCTCCTGCAGCAAGGTCTGCTTTGTTGAAAACGATTAGTTCTGGTAGCTCTGCTGCCCCAATCTCGGCAAGCACAGTTCTCACTGCAGCTATATCCTTGCCTGCATCGGGATTACTTCCATCTACCACATGCACAAGAAGGTCAGCCTCCGCCACGACATCTAAAGTTGTTTTGAAAGCTTCTACTAGGTGATGCGGAAGGTTCCGAACAAAGCCGACTGTATCGCTTACAAAGATTCGTTCCCCCCCTGGCAACTGCAGAGCTCGAGTGATTGGGTCAAGCGTTGCGAAGAGGCGATCAGCAACGAGAGCGTCGTCGTCAGATTGAGTGAGACAGTTCAAAAGAGTTGATTTCCCCGCATTGGTGTAGCCCACTATTGCAATTGATTGGTTTACGGACTTTCGCCTTCGTTTTGATTGATTTTTTCTCGCTAAACGAATTCCGTTTAGCTGCTTTTGCAAGTAATGGACTTTTCGCACTAGTCGCCGACGATCTACCTCTAGTTTTGTTTCACCTGGCCCTCTTGTACCTATCCCGCCACCTTGCTGACTTAAAGCTATGCCTCTTCCTCTCAATCTAGGGAGCAGGTATTGGAGCTGGGCCAGTTCAACTTGAGCTTTTCCCTCCGGGGTACTTGCATTTTGAGCAAAAATATCAAGAATAACTGCTGTTCTATCTATAGCTGATCGCTTAAAAGCCTTTTCTAAGTTATTCTGCTGAGCTGGAGAGAGCTCATCGTTAAATACGACTGTATCAACATCGTACATCTCGGCTAATTCATAAATTTCTTGCACTTTCCCTCGCCCTATGAAAGTAGCAGGATCCGGTGATTCACGTTTTTGAACCAGATGGTGAACTACGTCAGCCCCTGCTGTTGACACAAGTCTTTCTAATTCAGTCATTTGAGCAGCGATTGATAAATCCTTTTCGTCACCCGTATCTAAACCCACAATGATTATTTTCTCTCGAAAAGACCGGTCAATAAATCCTCTCTCTTCACCTCCGTGCTCTCCGAATCCACCTCGATGAGAGTCAGGAGAAAACGCTGAGTGATTGTCAGGCACCTAAGTCCACCTCATAATTTCCTAAAAATTCTGATTCGCCCGTAAGGTACACTTCCTCATTTTCGATTTCAATTAGAGCTTCGCCTCCAGGCATCCTGACTTTAATTTTATTATCAACTAACCCCCAGCTATGAGCTTTACAAGCGGACGCTACGGCACCACTTCCACATGCTTTCGTTACCCCGACTCCCCTTTCCCATGTGAGGATTGCGATTGAGGATCGGTTGATGACCTCTAAAACATGGACATTAATTCCCGTTTCACTGCATTCTTTCTCTACTGACGCCCCGAGTGTAGCTATATCTATTGACGCTAAACTCTCGAAAAGTATTACTATATGGGGATTTCCGACATTGGCATACCCTGATCTTAACGCTGCTGGATTTACTTTTACCTCCAGCTCTTTCGTAGTTAGATCCTGTCCTAACACCGGAATCCCCATACCAGTTTGGATAATCGTTTGGTTTCCCTCCACATGCTTGATTACTGCTTTTCTCTTTCCGGCATCGGTGCTGATTCGAATAATTTTATTGTTTTCTTGACCCATATAAACATAGTGGGCAAGGCATCGAAGCCCGTTACCCGAGATTTCCGCTGGTGAACCATCTGAATTGAATAAAGCCATTCGGGTATGGATATCCTTTTCTTGCGCGGGCAAACTGAAAATTAAACCATCAGCCCCGGGGCCCTTTGTATAATCACAGAGGAATTTAGCGATACGAGATGAATCTTTTGGCAGTGAGCGGATTGAGGTGAGTAGAAATTCGTTTCCTAATCCGTGAAATTTTTTTAGTTTCATTCTCCTAATACCTTCAGGATCTGTGGCAAAGATTCGGCTACATCGTCGTCTATATCAATCCAGTTTATTCTTGGATCACGACGAAACCATCTTTCTTGCTTTCGTGCGTACTTTTTCGTATCTTTAATTGCTGCCTCAACGGCTTCATCTAAGCAACATTCTCCTTTGAGATATTGAAACAAATGTTTGTACCCCAGTGCTTGAGAAGCGGTACGTGATAATGGGTCTTGGCTATCAATAAGAGCTTCGCATTCATTTAAAAACCCAGATTCCATTTGGGCGTAAAATCTTGTAGTTATCCTTCGATCAATTTCATCACGTTCCCGACGCAAACCAATTATTTGGTAGGCGCTTTCGTTATAAACTGAGAGTCCTGGTCCATAGCTGGAGAACTTTGTTCCGCTTCCTATCGTCACCTCAAGCGCTCGTATAATTCTTCTGCGATTGTTTGGTTCCATTCGTGTTGAAGCGACTGGATCCAACTCTGAGAGTTTCTGATAAAGTTCCGCTGTATTGGGGTTCAACTCAAGCCGTTGGCGAGTTTCAAGAAACTGTCCGGGAATTTCTAAGTCATCAATAATTGTTCTTAAGTACAGTCCTGTGCCCCCGACAAGTAAAGGTAACATTCCCCTGCTCTCAATTTCCTCAATTGCGTTCTGAGCTTCAATCTGAAACTGGCTAATTGTATATTCCTCGTGCGGTTCAACAATATCTATCATGTGGTGGGGAATTTTTGCTTGTTCCTCCCTTGTTGGTTTTGCGGTCCCAATGTCCATGCGTTTATATATCTGCATCGAATCAAGAGAGATTATTTCAAAATCTTTTATCTTTTCAGCTATGATCATCGCTAACTTTGATTTGCCGGAAGCAGTTGTTCCAACGATTGCCAATCGGGGCTTTGTTCTTGATTCGTTCACCCCGATACCACAGGAATGCGAGTTTTTGTCCTAGGCTTTTCAACTATTTCAAGCAAGCTTCCGAGAAGGTAGTTTGGTGTAGCCTCTTCAACACGGGTTATTGCAATTGTCCCAACGGGGAGGGCCATCGCTGGGAAGTGTACAACTTTATTCTGCCTTGTTCGACCAGTTGTTAATTTATTGTTTTTCTTGCTTGGCCCCTCAACTATAACTTCCTCTTCCCTGCCTATTCTTTGCTGATGTTTGATTAGACCTGAACGCTGTATCACCTCTCTAAGGCGTGAATACCGATCTTGGACTTCCTCTTTATTACAAAACTTTTCGTGCATTTCAGCTGCTTCGGTTCCTGGCCTAGGAGAAAAGATAAAAGTGAATGCACTATCGAATTGAGCGGTAGCTGCGAGTTCTAGCGTGTCCTCAAAATCCTTGTTTGTCTCTCCTGGAAAACCAACAATAATGTCAGTTGTAACGGCTAGATCAGGAATAATCGCTCTTGCCTGCGACAGTTTTGAGAGATACCGCTCCGCTGTATATCCTCGGCGCATTTTTCTGAGTATCCGATCGCTGCCGGATTGGACTGGGAAATGGAGATGTTCACATACGCTTTCTGTTTGCGCCATTGCTTTCATGACATCTTCACGCATATCTTTTGGGTGAGGACTGGTGTATCGGATGCGCCGAATTCCTTTAATATTTCCGAGTTCACGAAGTAAATCAGCGAACAATGGGCTTGCGGATCTCTTTTCTCTAGCATTCCAGTGCTCCCCAGCCAAAAGTAAATCACCTTCTTGCGGCTCTTGCCCTCTTAACTTCAAGGTGATATCTCGTCCATAACTATTTACGTTTTGCCCCAGTAGGGTGATTTCTGAAACGCCGTCTTTAACCAAATTCTTAGCTTCATTCAACAAATCATTAAATGGTCTACTCACCTCAGGGCCTCTTACTTGAGGGACAATGCAAAACGCGCAGGAGTTGTCACATCCAGTTTGAATTGTAAGCCATGCCGCATGGTCCACTTCCCGACGGGTAGGTAGCGGTTCGCTGGCTAAGGTATCAAGATCATGAGGGGCAGGGTCAACGATTTCAACAATTGGACCGTTATCGCTTGCATTTAGCAGTTCAGTTACTCTTTCAAGATTATGGGTACCGAAGACTACATCAACATGAGGGGCCCTATCGCGAATCGTCTCCTGGTCCTTTTGCGCCAGACAGCCGCCAACCAAAATTCTCTTTGAAGGGTCCTCTTCTTTGAGCTTCTTCAAATTGCCTAAATGTCCGTAGAACTTGTTATCTGCATTCTCTCGGATGCAGCAAGTATTGATTACCACAACGTCGGCATTCTCAACTTGAAGTGTGCGGGTTAATCCTGCTACCTCAAGTAACCCAGCAATACGCTCAGAGTCGTTTTCGTTCATCTGACATCCATAAGTTTGGATGGTGTACTTCTTTCTCATCTATCTAAGGGTAGAGGAAAATAACTCCTTCAAATGAAAGTCTGTTGAGAATTTAGTCTTCTATTGAAATAGGTTCATCATCGGCTGAGGTAAACGAATCCTGTTCATCGCTTGGATTCACGATTGCCCAGATTTTATTTTCGATTTCCATCATGATTTCTGGATTATCACTTAAGAAAGATTTGGCATTTTCGCGACCTTGACCTAGCTGTTCTCCTTCGTATGTATACCAAGCTCCGGATTTGGTAACAATATCCATCTCAACACCAGTGTCAAGGAGCGAACCTTCACGGCTAATTCCTTTTCCGTACATGATGTCAAATTCAGCTTGGCGGAACGGAGGAGCACATTTATTTTTAACGACCTTCACTCGTGTTCTGTTCCCTACAATCTCAACACCAGATTTAAGTGACTCTATTCGCCTGATATCAAGTCGAACGGAGGAATAGAATTTCAATGCCCTACCGCCGGGGGTTGTTTCCGGAGAACCGAACATGACACCTATCTTCTCGCGAAGCTGGTTAATAAATATGCATATAGTCTTTGTTTTATTGAGATTACTGGTCAATTTACGTAGCGCTTGCGACATCAAACGGGCCTGAAGACCGACATGACTTTGGCCCATTTCTCCTTCTAATTCAGCTTTTGGAGTTAAAGCGGCAACAGAATCTATAACTATCACGTCAATTGCGCCAGACCGAACCAATGTATCTGCTATTTCAAGTGCTTGCTCTCCAGTGTCAGGTTGCGAAATTAATAGTTCATCGACGTCAACGCCGATAGCCCTTGCATACACAGGGTCCATTGCATGCTCAGCATCAATATAAGCGCATATTCCGCCATTCCTTTGAGCTTCTGCCACGACATGAGTCGCCAGAGTTGATTTTCCTGATGATTCAGGGCCATAAATTTCTGTTACTCTACCGCGCGGAAGTCCGCCGACTCCAAGTGCGAGGTCAAGAGCTAGTGCCCCTGTCGGCACTGACTCTATATTCATGGTGGCTTTCTCGCCCATTTTCATTACTGCACCTTCGCCAAATTGTTTTGTTATTTGGCCTAGTGCTAGATCTAGAGCTTTCTCATTATCCATTTTCTACCTACTTTTCTCGGTTCTATTGAATTGCTTTACTTTCGCACCTTAATTTGGGGGTGTGACACTACTCTATTACATCAGTGTAATTACGAACGTCTGTTCGGTCAACGATATCAGCAAAAAACTTTGATGGTGTTAAAATCAGCGTAGTGTCTACTAGTGTTTGTCTAAGAAAGGTGTATTTTGCAGTACGAGAAGAATGAGCAAGAAATCCGTGAACGTCTAACAGATGAACAATATTTCGTCACTCAGCACGCAGGAACTGAACGCGCATTCACAGGGTGCTACTGGGACACCAAAGAAGTTGGACGTTACCATTGCATAGTTTGTGATGTTGAGCTTTTTGCGAGTGAGACAAAGTTTGATTCAGGAACTGGTTGGCCGAGCTTCTTTGAGGCTGTCGGAACAAGTACGGTCGAGAGAAAAATTGATAATTCTCATGGAATGACGCGCATTGAAGCTCTCTGTGCCAACTGTGGAGCTCACTTAGGTCATATATTCAATGATGGCCCACCACCTACTGGGGAGAGATTCTGCATGAATTCTGCCTCGCTTAAGCTCAAGCCACTTGATGGCCAAAACTAAACGGCAACAATCTTGAAGTCGTTTCTGGTAGGGGTGTTTATTCTAAGCATTACCTATTTAGCTCTAACAGCCTGTGCTTCTGATGACGGCCCACCTGAAATTGACCCCTTGACACCATTTATAAGCGAGGGCGACGCTAAGGCACCAGGAGTTGACGAGATTGTACGTTTTCGCACTGAAGATTCTGAGGACCTTTGGGGGTCTGTGTTCGGGTCTGGAGAAATTGCTGTAATTTTGACACACATGCGAGGCCGAGACCAGACATCATGGTTTCCATTTGCTAGATTCATAGCCGAATCTGGTTATAAGGTTCTAACATTTGACTTTCGTGGGTATGGAAAATCCACGGGAATAAAAGATACGAGAATGGATCGGGACCTTGAGGCTGCTATTGCATACATGCGAGCAAAGGGTGCACAGCAAGTTGTCCTTATCGGAGCCTCCATGGGTGGAACTGCAGTTATTGAATTAGCTTCTGAATCACAAGTGCAGGGAGTAGCTGCACTCTCTCCTCCAGCAGAATTTGGGAGGATTAATGCACTAACTGCAGTTGAATCAATGGTGATTCCTCTACTTCTTATAGTTTCGGAAAACGACTATCAATATTATTCAGATGCAAGAAAGATAGAGTCTGCTGCAGCGGCTACCCAATTTTTGGTGGTTGAGGGGCAACAGCATGGAACTAACATGATTGCAGAGCACCGAAATGAAATATTTGCCAATTTATTAGCTTTCCTAGATAGGTGGACGGACGATAGATTATTGACGACTGTCCAAACGGAGTCGTAAAGCATTCAGCACTGAAATAGTAGTGAATTGGCGAACTCGTTCACGGTCAAATGGCCATTTAACTGTGAATGACTCCACGACTCCATCTACTGACGTAGCCATCCATACTCTACCGACTTCATCCTCGCTAGCAGTTGGGCCGGCATTTCCAGAAACTGCAACAGATACATCGCAATTTAAAATGGTGCAGGCACCTTTTGCCATCTGTTCCACTGCCGCTTGAGAGATAACGGGCCCATCAGACACTTTTAAAATGCTTTGCTTAATATCAGTTGAGTATGGAATTATCCCGCCTTTAAAAACATCGCTGGAACCTGGTTGGCTCGTTATCCTGCTTGCGATAAGTCCACCTGTCATTGACTCTGCAAGACCCAGACTTAGACCCTGGCTTCGACATAACTGGATTATTGTTGCTTCCATAGATTTGTCATCACGAGAAAAGATAATTTCATTGCCGATAGCATCAGCGACTTTCTCTGCTTCGGCTTCAAGTATTTCGTTAACCGATTCTTCGCTATCACCTTTTGCCGTAATTCTGATTTTTAGACCCTCAATGCCGCTTGCCAGAAATGCAATGGTTGCTGTCCCCTCTTTGTCAAGACGCTCTATATTACTTGAAAGTTTTTCAGCAAGACCCGATTCAGAATCACCCCATGTTCTTAACGTTTTTGATCGAATAATTGAAGTCAGGCCCGTTTCAGTCCTTATGTCTGGGAGAATGCAGGCTGTTACCATTTGCTTCATCTCCCAAGGAACTCCAGGAACAGCATAGATCGTAACACCATTGACTCGAGCCTTTAAACCAGGGGCTGTCCCTGGCATAACGGGTAGAGCCTCAGCCCCTACGGGGACCATTGCCTGTCTTAAGTTGTTCTCAGGCATAGGCCTATTGCGACTTGAGAACATTGTTCTTATTTTCTCGACTAAATCTTCATTCAGTCTAAGTTCAACATCCATCAACTCCGCAATCATGTCCCTTGTCAGGTCATCCTGTGTAGGTCCTAAACCTCCGCATACGATGACATAGTCAGATCGATCTATCGCTTGACTCAGGACGCTTTTGATTCGTGCAGGATTGTCCCCCACTTTTGTTTGATAGAAACTATCGATGCCTGATAGGGCCAATTGCTCCCCAATCCAGGAAGAATTAGTATCGATGATCTGACCTAAAAGAAGTTCTGTGCCAACGGCAACCACTTCACAACTGATTCGTTTCATTAGATTTGGCCTTCTTTCGATGCGGCTGTGATCAAAGCACTGTTGCGGACGTACTGCCAGCCTGTTACAACAGTCATTAGAACAGCGAACCACAGAAAAGCAGTTATAAGCGAATCATTGTCTTTCAAAGGTGGAAGTACTGCAAGAAGCAATGCCGATCCTTGTGCAAATGTTTTCCATTTAGCAAGCTTAGAAGCAGGAATGATAATCTTTTGTCGTGCTTTCATGACTCGGAACGTTGAGATCCCGATTTCTCGGATTGTAATGATCAGAACGGGGAAGTAATGGAAACGTCCAATTGCCAATAAAGAGAACATGCACCCTAGAACTACTACTTTGTCGGCAAGAGGATCCAAAAGGGCCCCCAACTTAGTTTCACTGTTGGTAGCTCTGGCAAGCACTCCGTCAAAAGCATCGCTGATGCCTAAGACGAATCCAAAAATAAACGCAGTCCAAGATGCCCCGTTTTGGTCTTCTGCGGAGAGAATCACAATGAACAGAATTGGAGAAATTAGTATCCGAGTGATTGTTATTAAATTTGCAGGTGTTAAATTGTGCATTCAGATTTCCTTTGGGGAACTGCAAAATTCTTCAAATTATCTAAGGTTAAATTGCGAGCACATCGGTTCCTATGGCTTCTACGATTTTTACATTAGCAAACTCTCCTACAGGAAGGTGACTTGAGACCTTAATGATTCCATCAATCTCAGGCGCCTCCCTGAAGCTTCGAGCGATTCCAACTTCATCCACTAATATGTCTATGTTTTCTCCAATAATCTCATCTCGTTTGGTTGAAACAATTGAGTCCTGCAGCTCGGACAGTTCTAGCAATCGCTCGTTCATCAATGCTTTGTCAACCTGATCCTCTAGCGAATCGGCATATGTTCCCTCCTCTCGCGAAAAGCCAAAAAATCCACACCAGTCAATTCTGTTCTCTTCAACGAATCTTAATAAGGCGTCATGGTCACTCTCGGTTTCTCCCGGATAGCCGATAATAAAATTCGTGCGAAAGGCCGCCTTATTGTTGATTAGTCGTATGCGATTAATCGTTTCTGTGAATTTATCATAATTACCCCATCGCCTCATTCTCCTAAGTAGGGGTTGCGATACGTGCTGGAGACTAAGGTCAAAATACGGAACAGGGCTTGACCCTATTGCTTCTATTAAACTTTCGTTTAAGCTTGAGGGATATAAATAGAGCAATCGAACCCACTCCACAACCTTGCTTACTTCCTCGTATAGCTGTTGCATGTTCGCTGTTTCATTTAGGTCTCTCCCATAAGATGCTAGATCCTGAGCGATAAGAACAACTTCAGACAACTCCATGCTCTCGATCTCCGCGAGTATGGCATTTACCGATCGTGACCGCTGCGGACCCCTAAAGGAGGGGATAGAACAGAATCCGCAAATTCTGTCACACCCTTCAGCCACTTTGACATACCCCCAAGGTCTATTGGAGCTTGGACGAGGAAGATTGAGTAAATCAAATTCTGAAGTGTTTTGCTTTTTTGATAGAGTCACTGGGACTCCGAATCCTGCTACCGAGTTTACGTCATTTCCAAGTGCCTCCTCTAAGGAAGAACCATACCGCTCTGCTAAACAACCCGTTACAACCAGTTCAGAGTCAGGGTTGCGGACACTATTTAGTTGGTAAATCGTATCAACACTTTCTTTACGGGCGTCTTCAATAAATGCGCAAGTGTTTACGACAACAAGGTCAGCTGACTCAGGGGAGTTAGCCAAAGTCATGCCATTTTTTAGTAAAGTTCCTTCGAGCTTTTCGCTATCAACCTCATTTTTGGGGCATCCTAAAGTTTCTATCCAATAGCTTTCACTCATAGGTTGATAGTATCCATCAGATTTCCAAAAGGGAAAGAATACATCGGTTTCAAATACCTACAACAACTAACCAAAACACGTAGATAGATAACAACATAAATCCAGCAAGTTTTCCTACTGGTTTTGGGCTAAGGGACTTTAGGGCCCATGTTACCGCTGCCAGCAAAATTGTTAATGCGGATAACCATCCTATGATTTTTGCATCAATCATTTCACCAGGCCCCAGTATCCCTATCGCTGCACCGATTGCTACTCCGTTAAATACATTTGACCCCAAGATTGTTCCTATTATTATTTCCGACTTCCCTTTACGCAGAGCAACAATTGACGCAACCAACTCTGGAAGAGACGTTCCAATAGCTACGAGACTAGCTCCCACAAATCCACTTCCTACTCCCCACTTTTCTGCTAACCCTATAGCTCCCTCGGTAATAAAATAGGACGAGCCAACTACCCCAACTAACGAGGCCAAGATAACAAGGCCATCTATAATCTGTGCCCGCTTTTCGGTTCTCTGACTTTGGGTTAGAGGTTCTTGGCTCGAGGCAGCGAAAGTGCTTCTCCCCTTCTTTCCATCTCTTAACATCAACCATAAAGAAATAATGAGCATTCCCAGAAGGATAAAACCCTCATATCGCATAAAACCATTCTGTGCGAAGACAAAAAACCAGAAAACAGCGTTCATCGATAGCGGGATGTGGAATTTAATGAAATATCTAGGTAGAGGGATGTTTGCTGCGAATGTTGTGGCTCCGAGAACCAATGTCAAATTAGCGATGATTGATCCGATAACATTCCCAATACCTAGGTCAATGTCTCCTCTCACAGCAGCGGTTGTTGAAACTGCCATTTCTGGCATGCTTGTTCCAAAACCTACAATGATCGCCCCAACTACAACAGCAGATACACCTAACTTGGTTGCTAAATCACTTGAAGATTCAACTAAGAAATCAGCAGATTTAACTAGTACTACTATTCCTAAGGTCACAAATACGAGGTCAATGAGCATTTTGGCCTATTTCGAAAGTGGGCTCTCGTTAGGTTGATTGGATTGGGTCAATTCATCTGCGGTGATCAGAACCTCTCTGGGTTTTGATCCTTCACTCGGCCCGACTATGCCTCGCTCCTCCAGCAAATCCATGATCCTACCTGCGCGAGCAAAACCTACACGAAGCTTTCTCTGCAACATAGATGTTGACCCTAGTTGTGATTCAACGACTAAATCTATTGCTTTGAGCAATAGTTCGTCGTCGTCTGAGTCTCCTGAGGTTCCCCCAGGGATAAGATCTCCTGATGCATTTGAAGGGGCGTCGGTAATCGTGGGTTCAGTGGTTATTCCATCTAATACCGCTCCGTCCTTTAATTGTTCAGATTGCTTTTTCCATACCCCAACAACGCGCTTTACCTCATCTTCACTAACCCACGCACCTTGTATTCTGTGAGGGCTAGACGATTTAGGGTCCAATAGCAACATGTCTCCTTGACCGACTAATCTTTCCGCTCCACCTTGATCGAGAATAACTCGGCTATCGGTCAAACTCGAAACAGCGAAAGCGATACGCGCAGGTATGTTCGCTTTAATTACGCCGGTAATAACATTTGTAGATGGACGCTGGGTAGCAACAACCAAATGGATTCCGACTGCTCTTGCTTTTTGTGCGATTCTGCAAATGGAATCCTCTACGTCTCTAGGAGCTACCATCATTAAATCTGATAACTCGTCTACTACAACAAGAATGAACGGTAAGCGGCTGTAAGTTTTGGGACTTCCGTCAGGATTAATGGCGCTTGGGGGGGCTTGAATTGTCCCTTTATCGTAAGCGGCGTTGTACCCGGTGATATCTCGAAATTTAACTTCAGCCAGTAATTCATATCGTCTATCCATCTCTCTGCAAGCCCATTGGAGTGCATTTGCCGCTTTCTTGGGGTCTACAACTGGTTGGGTGAGTAGATGCGGAACTCGTTCGTATTGTGACATTTCCACCCTTTTAGGGTCTATGAGTATCATCCGTAAAGTTTCAGGGGTTGAACGCATTAACGCTGAGGTAACGATGCTATTGATACATGAGCTTTTACCTGCTCCTGTTGCGCCGGCGATTAAGATATGGGGCATTTTTGATAAGTTCATAACGATAGATTTACCGTTTATGTCTCTTCCGACACCAACGTCTAGCGGATGAGTTGCTCTTTTAGCTTCAACAGAGCTTAGAACATCCCCTAGAGCAACAATCTGCCGCTCATTATTTGGCACTTCTATTCCTATCGCCTGCCTTCCAGGTATCGGCGCTAGGATGCGCACGTCTGCAGATGCCATTGCGTATGCAATATCTTTATTCAATGATGTAACGCGTGAAACTTTTACGCCTTCCCCAAGTTCTAATTCGTACCTTGTAACAGTAGGGCCAACTACCATACCAACGAGCCTGGTTTCTACTCCGTGTGCTGCAAGGGCCCTTTCAAGTACCCGCCCTCTTTCTTCAACAAGGTTTTCATTGATGTCTTGGGAAGTTGAACGAGCGAGGATTTTTTCGGAAGGCAGTTTCCAAATTGAACCCTTTGCGGCTGGGCCGAGTTCTATTTCGAGTTGCTTGGTGGAAGTGATTGAGTCCTCAGATGTTTCTTTTCTTTTATGTGAACCGTCTTTTTCCTTTTGCTGAGCCGGATTCTCTTCTTTCTTGGACTCAACTGTTGAGTTTTCTTTATCGTTGTCTTTTCCTGACCGGCCATTTCTTTTAGTTTCGTTCAAGAGGCGCGCTTCGCCGTCAATTTGAATCACTGGGTTTTCTGGTGTTCCTGTTCGTTGAGCTATTTCGTCTTTAGTTTCGCCCATCGCAAGTCTCACTGAATTAGCTATCTTTAAGAAGATAGTTTTAGTCAGGCGCCATAGACGTGAAAGAGCTTCCTTGAATGTCATTCCCGTCACTAAGATGATCCCTACAAAACCGACCGCGACTAGAATAAAGACTGCCCCAACCTGTTCAAAGGCTGCTCGAAGTGGAGCTCCAGCTATATATCCGAGGATCCCACCACCTTTCTTTAACTCGCTAAGGTCTGAGAGATTATATGAATTGGCACTTGTATTTATATGACTAATGCCGCAGATTGTAATGAAAATTAGTAAAGTTCCTATCAGGATTGAAGCGGTTCTTGGAGTTTGATCACCCTGATGCTCTTCAGAATTAGTAGCTGGAGATTCAAAAATCAGGTAGAGGCCTCCGAACATAAGAGCAGCAGGGGCGATGAAACCTGTGTATCCAAATAGAGCACGAAAAAGCCAAGGACCAATAGCCTGACCGACTATACCTGCGGTATCAAAATATAGACCCAAAGCAGCAACGATCCCTATTACTATTAGCCCAAGGCTTATTAAGTCTGATTTATGCCCTCCAAAAGCTGATTTCAGTGATCCTTTGAGAGCACTAACTGCAGATTTCTTTTGCTTCACCTGTTGGTTAGGGTTATCAGAAGAAATACCGCTAGCAGGATTGGTTGATTTTTTTGATTTTCGCTTGTCGGGTTTTTGACGATTCTTCGGAGGTTTTTCTTGTTTTTTTGATTTAGCCACAATACGCCAACGGTAACACTAAAGCGCCGATAATTTAGTCATAGCGGGCATTGAAACCTTAACTTAAGGGAGTGGTTAAGTTAAGGCAAAATATCAACAAGAGGAATAATCATTGGTCGACGTTTTGTAGAGTCATTGACCATTGTTCCGGTGACTCGCCTAACTTTTTGTTCCAAAACTTCTTGTGTCAACTCTTTTCGGCTCTCAAGAAAAGATTTCAGCTCAGAGGATAGTTGTTCTTCAATTTCTTGCTCATGGCGCCCTGATATGTCTGCACTGAGCCATCCTTTGCTAATAACCGATGGAGCCCCTATTAATGTTTTATCCTTTTCGCTTATTGAGACTCTTGCTATGACACAACCTTCTTTTCCTAGAATATTGCGATCCTTGAATAGGTCATGTCCAGTTTCAACGATAGATCCTTGTGAAAAAATATAATGCCCTTGGCATTTCTTTCTGTTAAGAGTTAGTCCTGAATCCTCCATAACGACTTGGTCCCCATCTGTAGCCAGTAGTGCATTCTTTGGATTAGTCCCGACCTCTATTGCGAGTTCCCTGTGTGCCACTAGGTGGCGTAACTCGCCGTGCACAGGAATAAACCATTCCGGGTTGGCCGCCTGATGGAGTTCACTAAGTTCTTCGCGCTGCCCATGTCCTGATGTGTGTGTGTTGAGATTTTCATCATTAACTACTGAGGCTCCCAGACTAACGAGATTATTTACTAGACGAGCGACTCGCTTCTCGTTCCCTGGAATGGTTCTTGATGAGAAAATAATTACATCATTCTCATCAATGCGTAACCATTTTCCGGAATTTTGAGCCGATAAATTTAAGGATGATCTTGGTTCACCTTGAGATCCTGTACTGATGACGCAAATTTGATTCTTAGGGTAAGTTTCAATCTCAGAAATATCTACTAAGTCATCTTCTGACACTGAAATGACGCCTAGGCTTCTCGCTAGGGATATGTTTCTTTCCATTGAGAATCCCAGAGTAGCTACTTTTCTTCCCTGCTCTTTTGATATGTCGATAATTTGCTGGATTCGATGTATGTGGCTCGAAAAGCATGTTGCGATTATTCGCTCATGCTGAAATTTCATGAATATTTCTTCCAATCCATCGCCTACTTCTGACTCGGAGATGCTAGAGCCGCTGAGTTCTGCATTGGTCGAATCGCACAGTAGAAGTCGAATTCCAGGGTCTTTAGACAAAGTGGCGATACGGTCGAGGTCTGTGATTCTTCCGTCCACAGGATTGTTGTCCAACTTGAAGTCACTTGAATGCAAGATAAGTCCTTGAGGAGTACGAATTGCTGAAATTAATCCTTTAGGTGTTGAATGCGTTACTGGCAAGAACTCACAATGGAAGTCGCCTATACTGACCGTTTCGCCATCAGCTACCGCTATCAAGTCAGTCTTATGAAGCATGTTTGCTTCGCTCAGTCTGTGCCGAATCATTCCCAGAGTAAATTCAGATCCGTAAATGGGGAATTCACTGATATCTAGTGCATACCGAAGCGCTCCAATATGATCTTCATGTCCATGCGTGGCTATACAACCTACAATTTTCTCGCTACGATCCTCGAGGTAACTGAAGTCTGGAAGTACTGATTGCGCTCCTGGCATCATCTCGTCTGGGAAAAGCTGACCGCAATCCAGTAGCAGAATTTGATTTTTGGATTCAATCGCAGCGCAGTTTCTTCCGATATCCCCAAGCCCGCCTAAAAAAGTAATCGAGACTAGGTCAGTCATATTAACATTTTTATGCGGAACCCATTTGGGATCCGACAATTGTAGCTGAAACGATACTTTGAGCCTTTTCTACAAGGCCTTCAGGGACTGTATCCATAGGTGGCCTTCCATTCCCGACGTTGAATCCAAGGAGATTCATCATTACTTTCGTGGGAATAGGGTTCGGTGCATCAAGAGTTGATTCGAAGGCATAGGAATCTTGCAGGGATTGATTAATTTTCTTTGCTGTTTCGTAGTCTCCGCTTGTGATTGCGTTCGCCAAGTTTTGGTGTTCAGCGCCTGTCCAATGCGTTGCAACTCCGACTACTCCTGAAGCACCGATTGAAAGGAGCGCTAAATTTAGTGAGTCGTCGCCTGAGTAAATCTCAAACCCGTCAGGTGATTGAGAAAGCAGGGAGGCTGTTTCCGATGGGTCTCCGGCAGCATCTTTGAGCGCTACGACATTCTCGAGATTATGTGCTAGTTCAAGGATCGTTTCAGTATCGATTTTTCTTCCGCTTCGGATAGGAATGTCGTACAGCATAACCGGAAGGTCAGTGCATTCGGCGATTCTCGTGAAATGTTGAAGTAAGCCCTGCTGTGAGGGTCGGTTGTAATAGGGGGTGACGCTAAGGATGCCTGATGCCCCCACTGTTTGAGCTCGCTGGGTAAGCTCAATGGCTGCTTTAGTGTCGTTACTACCTGTTCCTGCTATTACCGGAGCGTCAACCGAATTTACGACTGCTTCAATTAGCGCAATTTGCTCATCGTGAGTGAGTGTTGGCGATTCCCCAGTTGTACCTGCGATAACAAGTCCATCATTCCCATTTTGAATAAGCCACTGTGCAAGGCGTCCGGCTTCGTCAAGGTCAAGGTCACCTGAACTGGTGAAGGGTGTGACCATTGCTGTGAGAACTTTTCCAAATCTGGACATATTGATCCTTTCTTCTTACCTGAGGCTAGCAGCGTATATGCTCTCCCTCTTCATTTTTAGAGGTAGTCAACTGGAATGTCTGATTCTTTTCGTTTTTTTGTCCCCCTGCCTTTTGAATAACTCCATAGAACTAGTGGATAGCCTATCGCTGCGATACTGGCAAAGATGAACCATTGCACTGCGTAACTCAGATGTTGCCCTTCGCTGAACTCTGGCAAGTCGAGTATTTTAGGGAAGCCGTCAGCTTGTTGTGGATTTTGACCAGTTAGCTGGATGTACATTGGAAATATTTCGTAGCCCAATTGGTCTTCGTATCGTGCTAAATCTGGTCTGGCTAGACTTTCAAGGACTCCTTGACTGGCATCAGCTCGTTGGAGTCCTGTTGCTAGTTCTGTCTTTCGAAGAATTCCTGTGAGGTCAAATGCTGAAGTGTTTGAATCAATATAATTTTCCGCTGAAAGGGGTAACCACCCTCTATTAACAACAATTATTTGGCTGTTTGAGAGTTGAAAGGGAGTCAACAACCAAAACCCTGGAACACCGTTAAATGTTCGGTTCCTGATGAGGATGCTATCTTTTTGTATATATTTACCTGAAACAGCGATGCTTTTGTATTCAAAATCTCTTTCCATTTCAATGATTTCATAGCTCTTTAATTTGTCTATATCTACAAGACCAAGTGGCTCGTTGTCTAACCTCGCACTTATCCTTTCGTTAATGTCAGACTTCTGAGAATGACGATCAAGTTGCCAGAAACCCAAAAAAATCATTGCAAGAACCGCAAAGATTACCAGTATGGTTGTGAAGATTTTCTTAGACATCCATCAAAGTTTCGAGGCCGACATCAACACCAGTAAGGTTAGGAACTCCCTTGATAGCCATGAGCACTCCAGGCATAAAAGATGATCTATCACTGCTATCTTGCCTTATCGTCAACGTTTGTCCTGTCGATCCGAAAATGACCTCTTGATGAGCAAGCATTCCTTCCATCCTGACACTATGAATAGGAATGTTCCCCTGCGCTTTAGCTCCTCTTGCGCCCTCTAAGGCTAAATCAGTAGTTGGGTCATGCAGATCTTCAGTCATGTTCTGGGAAATCTTTTCTGCTGTAGCAAGAGCGGTTCCTGATGGAGCGTCAATCTTGTTGTTATGGTGAAATTCTATTATTTCGATAGTTGAAAAGTAAGGTGTAGCAATTTCAGAAAGGTGCATTAGAAGTATCGCGCTGATCGAAAAGTTTGGAACTACTATGCAATTACTGTTGGTGAATAACTTAGTCAACTCAGAGAGATGTTCCTCACTGATCCCACTCGTTCCAACTACCGCGTGGACGCCAGCTTGTGCTACAAATTTCAGGTTTTCCATGGCGGCTTCCGCCACAGTGAAATCAACAATTACGTCAATGCCTTCAAGATTCTCAACCGTTCCTTGTATTTGAAGTGAAGTGCCCGGGATAAGTGTTCCAACTTGATTCGCATCTACTCCTAAGCGGAGCGTCATGGAATCGTCGCTATTAATAGCTTGACAGGTTGTAGCACCCATCTTGCCCGCTGCACCGAAAACACCTACATTTAAATTTGCCATAACCCAATATTGCCATGCCGGCCACACATTAGCTTATATTTAGCAAGAAGAGTGACGGCAGACCCTATCTTCTGCCACCCCGACCTTTCCCTTTCCGGTTTCTGGTTCGTTGCTGATTTCCGCCGATAGCCTCAGGGCCTAGTTCTCCGAGCTCCTCAGCTAAGATCTCTTCAAATTCGTCTTCGAAACTTGAGGGCTTTTCCGACTCTTTTTTAGTGGAGGTTTCTTCTTTGGGATTCTCTTGATCATCGTTGGAGTCCTCATTCTGCTGGACTTCACCGGTGAGAACAAGGCTTATCTTCCCATTAGGATCTATATCTTCAACCTTGACTTCAATTTC
>Ga0207993_1000128_pt1 | contig 30499 bp, 34 predicted proteins | sample ETN01SmetaG_2_FD_185791 | JGI IMG/M metagenome (GOLD analysis project Ga0207993, IMG submission 185791) | Marine microbial and viral communities from oxygen minimum zone, Eastern Pacific Ocean - ETNP2014F12-01SV265 (SPAdes) (version 2) | ecosystem: Environmental > Aquatic > Marine > Oceanic ...
AGATGGGCTACATCCTGAAAGTAAAGTCCGAGTTGGATTTGAGGTAGTTCTAGAAGAATTAGAAAAGACCCCTGTCCTGTCATGCGATAAAGCAGGAAGCACTCCAAATAAATGGCAGACACAGTACGAGATAAAAAAAGTAAATGTCCATTCTTGATGCAAACCTCCCAGCAGAAAGTCTTTGGAGGGGATCAGAAACGCATGGCATAGAAGACTTTGTAATAAATCTTGACCCAGTCGCTGCTTCAACTTTAGAAAAAGCAGCTACTGACCTAGCGTCAAAAGAAGGCGAAGTCACAGATGCAACGAAGCAGGATCTCCCACTCGGTGACCTAAAAGAAACCGTAGAAAAAGTACGAAATGAAATCCTAAATGGAACTGGCATGGTACTACTTAGAGGATTTCCAGTAGATCGACTCTCATCTCGGGAGATTGCTTTCTACTTTTGGGGCATAGGACTTAATCTTGGCGATGCGGTGTCGCAAAGTGTGATGGGGGAGAAGCTTGGTCATGTAATTGACGCCACCGATATTGACCCGCATGCTCGCGCATACCGAAATCGGACAGAACTCACTCCCCACACAGACCCAAGCGACATACTTGCATTTTTATGCTTGTACCCAGGAGCTACCGGTGGAATAAGTCACTTTGTTAGTTCCCTAACGGTCTATGAAGAAATAAGTAAAAACAATCCAGAAGTGCTTGAAGTTCTCCAGCGAGGATTCCACTACCACCGTTTCGGAGAACAAGAACCGGACTGCCCAGATATAACTCCATGGCGGATACCTGTCTTCAGCGCACGTGAAGGAAAGTTGAGTTGCCGTTATGTCAAAGAGTTCATAGAAATAGCCGCAGATGAAAACCCAGATGCAGCATTAAGTGCGGAGGAAATAGAGGCACTAGAAATTTTTGAAACTACTGCTCAGCGTCAAGATCTACGAACAACGTTTACCTTGCAACCTGGGGAACTAATACTCGCAAATAATTACACAGTTCTTCACGCAAGAACAGCTTTCACGAACCATCCAGAGCGTAAACGCGAACTCCTCCGCCTTTGGCTTACCGCCAAACCGACACGGCCAGTAGTAAAAGAGATCTTTATTTATGAAAGGGCATATAACGGAGGGGAACATGGAATAGTTCCACAACCCGGACGGATACCTTCATTCGCGAGCAAATTTGATCAGAGAAATTAAGTAGAAAAATGATAGAACGTTCAATTGTCGTATTTACCCGCGATCTTCGAGTTGTTGATAATCCAGCTCTGTCTGAGGCAGCCAAACAGGGCGAAGTTTTCCCGCTTTTCATATTTGATCAAAAAATAGTTACGTCAAACGACCTTGGTAGTAAACGCTTTACTTTTCTTCTTGAATCTCTTGACGATTTACATTCTGGGTTACAAAAAATTGGGTCATCTCTTTTCCTGAGAGCAGGTAATTGGGTAGAGGAAGTCATAAATTTCTGTCAAGAAAGGGAAGCACAAACTATTCATCTTGCTATTGATCACAGTAGTCACTCACGGAAACGCTTAGCCGACTTACAAAAGAAAGCTCACCAGATAGGGGTGCAGGTAAAAGGGCATCACGGAATCTCGGTAGTCGAACCAGGAGCAATCACTCCTGCTTCAGGAGAAGAATACAAAATGTTCTCTCCGTATTATCAGAAGTGGAAAGAAGCCACGTGGAGGGATTTCTTACCAGCCCCACAAAATCTTCATTCAGTTGGGAGAGATCAAGAAAGTCTTGAAATTTTCCACAACTTTAGACCAGAGAAAAACCACATCCGGATGAAGGGCGGAGAAACCATCGGTCGGATCAGTATGCAGGCTTGGATGGATAAAGATCTAAAAAACTATTCTTCTCTCCGAAATGATTTAGCAACGGACCGAACATCTCGACTCTCTCCCTACCTGCACTTTGGTTGCTTGTCCTCTCTTGAAGTCGCACTTCTCTCGCGTGACAGCGATGACGATTCATTTGTACGTCAGGTTTGTTGGAGAGACTTCTATTTACAGGTTCTCAGCAGCCACCCAGAAGCCTCCTTCGTTGATTACCGGTCACGTAACTTCCAATGGAGAAGTGATACCACTCAATATGAAGCTTGGAAAGAAGGAACAACTGGCTACCCGATAGTTGATGCCGCTATGCGTCAACTCCTCCACGAAGGTTTCATGCACAACAGAACACGAATGGTGGTGGCTTCCTTCTTAACGAAAGACCTCCATATGGACTGGCGTTTAGGAGCAAAACATTTTATGGAACATTTACTGGATGGAGATATTGCCTCGAATCAACTTAATTGGCAGTGGGTCGCTGGAACAGGAACGGATTACAACCCGCATCGAGTATTTAACCCAATTCGTCAAAGCGAGAGATTCGACAAGGACGGGGAGTACATAAGGAGATGGGTGCCTGAGCTTAGACAGTGTTCAGGTAAAGAAATACATGACCCGGGACCGCTTTTAAGAGAAGAAATAGGGTATCCGCAACCGATAGTGGACCACGGAGAGGCAATCAAAAAATATAAACAGGACTATGCGTCTTAGGAATTAACTTAAAGTCAAACCACCATCTACAACGACTATGTCTCCAGTTTGATAAGTATTTCTCAATATTCCCAGTACCGCTTCAGCGCAGTCGTCTGCTGTCGCAGAGCGCCTCATCGGAGATCGAGCAGCTACAGCAGCATGAAGGGTATCCCAAGACTCAGTCCAAGGAGTTTCAACTAAACCAGGAGCTACCGCATTGACACGAATTTCGGGCCCAAGCACATTAGCCATTAATTGAGTCATTTGGTTTACACCAGCTTTAGAAATTGAGTAAGGGATTGAACTACCTACTGGTCGAAGTCCGGCAATGGAAGAAATGTTGACGATGTTCCCTTTTCCGCTTTTCTTTAGTTCAGGCACAGCCGCCCTGCTTAAATACCAAGTGCCAAAAATATTCACATCGATAATTCGACGAAACACTTCTTCGGAAACTCCATCAAGATCGCTATGAGGGATCACAGAAGTGAACCCAGCGTTATTAACGAGAATGTCTAATTTTCCAAAAGCATCCAACGTTGAATTCACAAGACCAAGACATGCATCTTCATCACTTATGTCCGCTTGAAAATACGTAACAGAATCACCCAACTCCGAAGAGAGGAGCTCTCCCTGCTCAATACTGGAAGAGGAATTCAACACTACCTTGGCACCGAGGTTTACTAGCCGTCGAGCGGTAGCTTCACCAATCCCACTCGTTGAGCCCGTAACAATGGCAACTTGATTCAAAAATTCACTCATGACTTACTTCGTCCCTTCTACACCCTTCATGCTACTTTAAATGTCTAGTTGTTTTTAGAAGCGGCACGATAGTAAAGCATGGCAAATTTGGTGAAAAAAATTCTCAAACAAAAACTCTTTCTTCTTTTCCTTTTGCCTCTATTTTTTCTTGGATGCGGAAACGCAGATAGCTCTGATAACGATAAACAAGAAGCGATCTCGACAAGCACCACTCAAGCTGTTCCCTTGAATGATCTGGAAGAAATAAAAACACTTTCGCCAGTTGAAATTTATGATCAGATCTCACCCTCCATTGTTTATGTGGATACACCAAGTGGAACGGGGAGCGGAATACTTCTACAAGAAGGTTTCATCCTCACAAATGCACATGTCGTTTCACTCCACTCAGATGTACGGGTGTGGACCGCTGACGGTGATCATTCAGCAGCCCCTGTTTACGCTAGAGACTGGATTCGCGACCTAGCTTTAGTTGGCCCATTGTCAACGAATCTCCCTGGGTTAAATTTTGACACGAAAGAAATGAAATCAGGTGACCAAGTTTTCCTCATAGGATTTCCTGGAGAGTCAGAATCTCAACCCGTAGCAGCTATAACTTCTGGAATAGTAAGTAGAACACGAAGCAATCGTTGCCTCGATCTTGATTTCCTACAAACGGATGCACTTATCGCAGGTGGCCAAAGCGGAGGAGCGTTAGTTGACCAATTTGGAGACCTCGTGGGCATATCAGGCCTAGGAGGTTTCACAGAAGCGAATTTTGCTTTGGTGTTGTCAGCACGTAATGCTTTGGAAGGATTGAACGAATTTGAACTTGGACTAGATCCACTTTTCCCAGCTCTTGGAACACCAAACGGTACTCCAAAAAATCAAATTGTTCCTCTTGATTTCACCCAACCAACCAGTTTCACAGAAATAGGACCAGCAAAATTACTACTTTCTATAGATGAACCTAACACCGTCTTTGAAGCCACTGTTGCTGGATCGTCCGAGGATGATGTGTGGATAGAGATAACAGACTTGTATGGCGACATACCATTTATTAATGAAATAGATTCTTACGATTACGTAGAAGATAAAGAGACAGATTCTTTATCAAGTCAAGAGGAAATGGAATTTTACGTTGACTCCTACTTTGAAGGATCTGAAAGTATTGAAGTCACACTTAATCAGGGAAGCTATTACGTAAATGTTGGTTTATTTAGCGAAAGAAGTGGCTCAGATCTGGAGGTAACATCAAGCCACGCACTTATTCCAATTTTTGACCCTCATGGTGTCATTGAAATCGCTCTAGAAACTTCTGTAAGAGGCACAATTTCTTCTTTGGATAAAGATCACTTTGAAATAGGATTAACCGAAGGGGAAGAAGTGAGAATCAGAGTTGATTCAATTTCTGATCCAATAATGAGCGTCTACCATAATGATATTTTGGTGGCGTCAAATGACGACTCCGGAAGTGGTCTCTATGGTGCAGCCTCCGAAGTTATTTTTACTCCACCTGAGACAGGTCAATATATTATTTCAGTTACGTCATGGAGTCCCGAAATTGATGGGTATGTTCTCACTGCAGGATCCGGGTCTTCGACTTCCTTTTGCGGAAATGATTGGTGGCCACGGCAATAAACCACTGAGAAATCAAGGGTTTTTTGGGGCGAGTCGTCGCGGCGATCTTTCTCTGGCAGACTGTTCAGATGAAAAGAACTTCCACGCTTTTAATTTTCTTCCTATCTTCGTCTGTTCTCTTTGCGAGTTGCGGTCTTTTTTCGTCAAATGATGGTGAGATAGAGACGCTGCGTTCCGAGGTTGCACTCTTGACGGAAGATGTGGTCGGACTTAAAGCAGATGTAGCAGCACTTTCCCTACCGCCAGCTCCGGCTGAAACTACAACAACTACTACAACGACCTCTGAAGCGCCTTCAGATTCAGTTGTGACTCCACCGGAAGATCTTGAAAATGAGGTAGTAGATGAAGAGGCGGTTCTTCTTGCGACCTATGAATGGGGTCCAAGCGATGAGGCAGCAATACTCCAAGAAGTTCTTGGAATCTCCGCAGATGGCTGGTATGGGGGTGGAACACGCGCCGCTCATATTGCTGAGTTAGAAGCACGTGGTTTAAGCACAGAAAACGTTCCTTCGCCACCACCTACCACTACAACAACTACTGAAGAGCCAACAGAAAGTACTACTACCACTAGTACTACTACCACTACTACAGAAGCTGAGTAGATTAAAGAACGGGCAAACCTTCGACCATTTGATCAATCATTTGGTTAAGAACTTCAGGAGAGGTCCCGAACGTCAGTCGCAAATGCCCCGAACCCTCAGGTCCAAAGTTGAGGCCGTTTTGTCCAGCCACATTCGTTAATCCGCGCATCCAAGTAGCAGGACGCTCACCCGGATCGTAATTTGATAGGTCCAACCAGGCGACAAAAGTTGACTGGGGGAGATGCATATTGATAGCAGGTAACTCCTCATTCAAGCGAGTGATAAGAAGATGCCGATTTGAATCAAGTACTTTCTTCATATTATCAACCCAAGTTCCACCAGTATCCCAGGCTGTTATAGATGCTTCAGCCCCCATTCGGTTAGCGCCACCAAGCAAATATGCAGGGACAGAGTTCAACTGCTCAAAAATCTGCTTACTTCCAGTTTGAGCGACGGCACAACGGATCCCACCAAAAGCAAAAGTTTTAATCCCTGAAGTAACTGTCACCGTACAATCTTCAGCCCCAGGAATAGTGAGTATCGGGAGATGAGTTGCTTCTGGATAAACGAGATCACCGTGAATTTCATCAGAAACAATTATCAGGTTATAGCGATGAGCAATATCTACAAGAGACTCTAATTCTTCACAACTCAAAACTTTTCCTGTTGGATTGTGAGGGTGACAAAGAACGATTAAACGAATTTGTGAATCTGCATTAAGAAGGTTCTCTAATTTCTCAAAATCATAATGCCACCCGTTTTCATCGTGAGACATAGGCCAATGAACAGGGCGCCTATTTGTGGTTGGTCCAATATTAAAGAAAGGTGGATAAATCGGAGTGGAGAAAAGAACACCATCGCCAGGATCGGTGAAAGCTTCAACACAGGACCAAATGCCTTGAATTACGTTTACTGTCGTTATACCTAGTTCTGGATTAGGTGTCCAATTATGACGAACACTCGACCAGCGAGTAAAAGAATCAAGAACTCTCTCAAATTCATGGTAATAACCGAAAGCACCCCCTTCTACAAGTTCTTGAAGCCGAGTGTAAACAGCAGGTGGAGCACCAAAGTCATGTTCTGCAACCCAAGCTGCTAACGCGTCACCATAACGATTCCATTTTGCCAATCCCATTTGTTTACGCCCTTTTGGCGATAGATCTAAAGCAGAAGGAAAGGTCTCATCGGTCACTATTTGATGCTATGCGTCAGATTATGAAAAGTGACATCTGACCGGTTGGTGGATCTAACTCGAACTCCAAGAAAGAAGTATTCTTATATATATCGGAAACGCAAAGTTTCTATTTGAAAATCAATACTCAGTTGGTCCATAAGGATCCAATAGAGGGTTAACATGTCCCGCCTTTCCCCCCCGGCGGGACATGTCATTTTTCTGCTAAACATCCTTTAAGGTGTTAAATAGGGGTGAGTATGAAAAAGAATCTTCGTGAAAAAATACGCATGGACGCTGAAGAAATAGCAGAGTTCGTTGAAGAGCAAAAAAGCTTGCAAGTAGGAACGATCAACTCTGATGGATCTATTCATTTATCAACACTTTGGTTTGCTGTTGTTGATGATCTGATTGTTTTTGAAACATATACCTCTTCCCAGAAAGTAGTTAATCTAGAACGTGACCCACGCATCACCGTTCTCCTAGAAGATGGTCTGGAATACAACAATTTGCGAGGTGTGATGATCAAAGGGGTAGCGAATTTGGTTTCAGAGCCAACTGAAGTTAAAGAGATCGCGCGCGAAGTTATTAAACGAAACCAACCTGAAATACCTGATGAAATGCTTGATGATGCTGCGGCAAGCCTTGCCGTCAAGCGAACAGTGGTCACCGTAGTACCAGAAAAAGTTATTTCTTGGGATCATAGAAAAATCTCTTCATGAAGTAGAGTCTTCATTTACGATGAAAGAGATGGAATTCCTATTCACAGTTCAGGAAGAGGACACAGTCCTCAGGCAACTGCAGCACCGTAAAGAAAATCTCCCCGAAGCAGAGTTAGTGGAGAATATAGAAAATCAACTGGTCAAACTCGCTGAAAGGAAAAACTTACTTTCGGCACAACATCTTGAAACTGTCCAACTACAGAAGCGCCATGAACAAGAAGTGGAAGCAGTTGAAAGTCGAATTTCAGAACTTGACGGAAAGCTTTATGGAGGGATGATTACCTCACCGAAAGAAGCGACAAGTCTAGAAGTGGAAATACAGCACCTCCGTGAGAGACAAAGTGAATTAGAGGAAAAAGTCCTTGAACTGATGGAAGAAGTTGAGCCTCAAGAACGAGAAATTACTGAAATTGATGATGAAACCCACAAAGCGCAAAATGAATTAGAAGTTGCTCATGAAGCCCTCCAAGTAGTTAGTGCAGAAATTGATGAAACGCTCAAAGATGCTCAACAACGACGTGAGGAAGCCGCAACTAAAACGGAAGATGAATTATTAGAACATTACGAAAGCTTGCGTGGTGCTTTCGGTTCAAGCGTAGTTGTTCAGTTCGATGGAAATAATTGCAAAGGCTGTCCCTCAACTATGCCTGCGGTGGAGGCTGATCGTTTAAAACAGATACCTGAAGGCAGCTACTCTGATTGTCAAGAGTGTGGCCGAATAGTCGCTCGTTGATTTAATCGTGTTTGTTTGGTTCATTGCGCTGTCAATAACAGGTGTTGCACTAGTTTTCGATAGCCCAAATTTGGATTATCGGCTTGTGGCTTTTGGGTCCGTGCTACCAGCAGTGGAAATATTCCTAGATGGGCCTTGGGTCGGACACACTTTACTTCTCCCGGTTTTAACTATGTTCCTGATCATGCTTGTAGCGCGTGGTAAAAGACTTACTCAGAGAAAGTGGCTTGGGTTACCGATTGGTTTGTTCGCTCATCTAGTTCTAGATGCGAGTTGGGCTAAAACCGAAGTTTTTTGGTGGCCTGCTATGGGATTCGATTCATTAGGGGGTTCTCGTGTTCCGGAAATGGAACGATGGCCAGCCGTTTTATTTTTAGAGTTACTCGGAATAATTGTGGGTTGCTGGATATGGCGGAGATTCCGGCTAAATGATAAGGACAACCGCAGGACCTTCATTCGTGAGGGGAAATTAAACGAATTGAGGAAGTGATGCTTCACATCGTGCGACATGGAAGAACAGAGATGAATGCTTCAGGCAAACTTTTAGGTCGGCTGAATCCCGAACTCGATGAGGTCGGAGTACAACAAGCAGAATCTCTAGCCAAATCATTCAAAGAAGTAGACATCTTGATCTCCAGCCCCTTATTGAGGACATACCAGACCGCAGAAGCTTTTGGCGTTCCAATAGAAACTGATGAGCGATGGATAGAAATGGACTATGGGGAATTAGACGGGGTCCCTTTAAACGAAGTAGATGCACAGACATGGAATCAATGGAGAGCTGATTTAGATTGGGCTCCAAAAGGTGGAGAATCACACCGTCAGTTAGGAATAAGAATTCGCGAGGCGTGTGAAGATTTAATTCCACTGATCACAGAAAAAGAAATTGTGGTCGTGTCGCATGTTTCACCAATAAAAGCTGCTCTTGCTTGGGCATTAAACGTTGGAGACCAGATTGCTTGGAGGAGTTATGTCTCTCCGGCTTCAGTTATGACTATTGGTCCTGGTCCCTCGTTACGTGCATTCAACGACATAAGCCATTTGTAATTAGGGCATAAGTTCATCAGCGTCGTGATCTTCAATAGCGATGCAGGCCCGATCAAACATGTCGTTTACTAGTTGAACAGCTCGATCATTAACTAGTTCAACACCTCCAGCAGCTTGCAGAGAGTAACAAATGCAAAAAAGAACTGCACGGCGGTAATCCAGCATTAAATCGTTGCTGGGGTAGTCAACTCCAGATAAAGCTAGTGTCGATTGGTATAGATCAATAAGTGATTTCTCATGAGCTCGTCGATCTTCAACAGTGAGGCTCTGGCTCAGGAAGTAGGCGAGGTCGTATGCTCCACGAGTCTTCACGCATACTTGCCAATCAATCACAGTCAGACTTGAGTTGTTGAAAAACAAGTTGTCTAATCTGAAATCACCATGGGCAAGAGTAGTTCCTGCTTCGGGGTAGTGCATTAATTCTGTTGTAACTTCAGGAAAACGTTCGCAAACCTTTCTGATTCGATCAGAAATTCGACCACCAAATACTTCTTGACATATCGGCCAAGCATCCGCGACACCTTGTTGAACCCCTTGCGGCATTGGAGGGTCCCATCCGCGTGGAACCCAAGATAAGTCTTCTGTGAATCGTGGGCTGTCCCAGAAAGCTGCATGGTGTTCCGCCATGGCCTTCACTGCATACTCTGCTTGCGGAATCGGGCATCCGTCAATCTGGCTATAAACCTCTCCACCGGTCAAATCTTCCAGAACTAGAACAAAGTCGTCGCTTTCTTGGTCATGTGCTGCAGCAAAGCAGCGGGGCGTACCTAAGGGACTGCTTGCAGCAATATCTCTATAAAATCCAACTTCTTTTTCATAGAACATGAATGTTCGAGTCATATGGCGTGTGTGCTCATGTTGGACTGGAAGTTTCACTACAACCGAAGGAGGGGCTTCGGTGGAAACAGTGGAATATTGAGGAACTACTCGATAAAGAAGCCCGAGAATACCAACACCCTGACCGATCAGTTCTGTTTGCAAATCAGTTATTTGCCCTTCAGGTAGATCACCTGAGCCTTTTAACACCTGAGTTAACCATTCAGAAGTTACCTCTTCAATAGTTGATGGAAAATCCTTTGAGTTCATACTTACTCCTGCTTGCCATAGTGTTCTAATGAAAGTATCGGTTTTAAAAAATTTCGTCTAGTTCGGTTCATTCATGATGGGTGACACCAACTGAAGGTGGAGGATCGAAACCTTTTGGCCATTGGGTTGATTCATCATGTCTTGAACCTTCTAAAGTGACATCTTCGAAAACAAGAGTGTCAGAGAAATCAACTCCTCCAAGATCAGCAAAAGAAAAATCAACAGAGACCATAGAAGCCCCTCTGAAAATAGCGCCCGTCAAATTGGCTGCTTTGAAATAGGTTCCTGAGCATATAGCACTTCGGAAGTCGGCGCTCATAGCAAAAACACCGGTGAAATTAGCATCACGCAAGCAAGTCCTTGATAAAGAGGCGCCAGCGAGAGTTGCTCCGCCGAAATGAGCATCTGTCAAGTCTGATCCGGTAAGCCAGGCACCACCTAACTCCGCAGACCTAAAATCAGTTTGAGTTAAATTGGCGTTACCTAACCAACTTCGGCTTAGAACAGCTCCAATAAATTGAGAGCCAGACAAATCAGAAGACCAGAAATTCACATGGTGTAAATCTGCTTCATTGAAAATTGTTGAGCGGCAGACGGTGTTCCTCAAATCCGCTCCAACCATATGTGATTCTGAAAGATTGGAACCGGTTAGTAAAGCTCCGCCAAGCCAGGCGTCAGAGAGGTCAACAGAACTCAAATCGGCATCGGTGAGGTCAGCGCCTGCAAGGTCAGCTCCACTGCCTATCTGATACCCGTTTACCTCCACAAGTGAAGCCTAGATTGTGAAATGTGTAAAAGCGTTACTTTAAGTGATGGTGAGTCAACAGTAGGCGGGGTTCTGTCCCTCGGCTCCTCGCGGAAATCCGAATGGGTGACCATCCATCTATGCAGCCCACCTTGGAGTGTCTACGGACGGACCGCCCTCTCCATTATTTGGCCTTGCTCCGAATGGGGTTTACCTAGCCGGTTAAGTCTCCTTAACCGCTGGTGCGCTCTTACCGCACCGTTTCACCCTTACCTGTGTTATCTCTAAAAAGAGGTAACCATCGGCGGTCTATTCTCTGTGGCACTTTCCTTCGGGTTGCCCCGACTGGCTGTTAGCCAGCATTCTGTCCTATGGAGCCCCGACCTTCCTCAGTACAGATAAACCGTACCGCGGTCACCTTGTCGACTCACCATCCCTTACAGTTTGTCCTAGTTTCTTACTAATCTGCAACGGAAATTAGATATCTCAAGTTTCTAGCGATGGTAATATCCCGTAGGGGAAATTTTTGTGAGTACTACACAGGTTGAAACTCAAATCAAGGAGAGACAGTGACACTTGAAAATTATGGTGGATGGCCTGATCTTTTAACAAGGCTTTGTGAGGGGAAAGAGCTTTCCGCAGAAGAAACAGAAGCCATACTTACAGAAATTCTGGCAGGAGAAGCAGATCCAACTCAGATAGCTGCTTTCTTGATCGCGATAAAAATAAAAGGCGAGACTGTAGAGGAAACAACTGGATTAGTTCGAGCAATGCTCGCTGTTGCCGAACCTTTGAAAGTGCCGGAAAGAACTATTGACATCGTTGGAACTGGCGGAGGGAAGAAACGCCAAGAAGGAGCACTAAATGTTTCCACTATGGCTTGTTTTGTTGCAGCCGGAGCGGGAGCGACAGTTTGCAAACATGGAAATCGTAGAGCTTCTTCTACTTCAGGAGCTTTTGACCTTCTAGACATTCTCGGTATTGGGGTAGAACTAACCCCAAAAGAACTAGAAACTCAAATTGAAGAACATGGTTTAGGGTTTGCTTTCGCGAGAACATTCCATCCTGCTATGAGATTTGCTGGTCCGGTAAGAGCTGGATTAGGTATACCCACCATCTTCAATGTTCTTGGCCCATTATCTAACCCAGGGCGTGTTCAAAGACAAGTTGTAGGAGCGACAGATCATCATCTTGCAGAGAGAATGATAAAAGTTCTTCAAGCCAATGGATCAGAGCACACGTGGGTGGTTTGTGGCCATAACGAGATTGATGAAATCAGTATGACCGGTCCAACAAAAGTTTTAGAACTCTATGCAGGAGAAATAACTGAATGGATTCTAGATCCAACTGACTACGGATTCGCATTAGCAAAAGAAGCGGAATTGATAGGCGGTTCCCCTGAAGACAATGCAAGAATTGCCATGTCCATATTTTCCGGGGAAGAGACCGGTCCTAAGCGAGACATGGTTGTAATTAATGCAGCTGCAGGACTTGTAGTAGGAGGACAGGCCCTAAATCTAGAAGAAGGAATAAAACTCGCTCAACAATCTATAGAAACCGGTGAGTCTTCAAAGAAACTAGAGGCAATTTCAACCCAAAAGTAAGGGTTTTTCCCATTGTCACATGCTGCTGTCATGATTGAATTCATGAGAAATAAACAAAATTCTGCTATTCCAAATGGGGTTGAAAACTTAGTAATTGACTGTGACACATGTGTTGTGCAAGATGAAGAAATTTGCAAAGAATGTGTAGTTACTTTCATTTGTAACCGTGAACCAGGCGAAGCATTGGTTATCGATTTAGCGGAGGAAAGGGCTCTGCGTTTATTGAATAAAAACGGTTTAGTTCCCCCTCTAAGGCACTTAGAAGTGCAAGCTGACAATTAAAAGGTGGACCTTGCTTCATATTCTGCGACGATAGAGGCGTGGAAAATCTGGATAATAGTATCGAGCGACTATCTAAGCTATGTATTGCGACCGGACTAGATACCGGTTTGGATTCAGTAGGAATAACTAGTGCGGAACCATTTTCTGAAGCACTCAACACCCTCAAGGAACGAAAAAAATCCGGGTACGCAGCGGATATGCAGTTCACGTACCGAAATCCAGAACGTTCGACGACACCGACAAAAGTTCTCCCCGATGCCAAATCGCTGATTGTTGGAGCTTTGCATACTCCGTCTCCACGCCTTCCTGATTCGCAGGAAGGAGACTCCCGAATATCTGCCTATGCGCGCAAAGACTATTATTCCGATCTGCGCATATCTCTGCAGTCAATAGCCAAAATTTTAGAAAATGAAGGATGGAAAACGAGAGTGGTTGCAGACGATAACGCATTGGTTGATCGAGCAGCAGCACTTCGCGCCGGAATCGGTTGGATGGGAAAGAATTCAAATGTCCTTATTCCGAAAAAAGGAAGTTGGTTCGTCTTAGGATCAGTGGTCACGAATGCCCCTCTCAAAGAGAATAAAGAACCAGTAAAGGAAGAGTGCGGTCAATGCTCTAGGTGCATAGATCTTTGCCCGACTTCAGCAATAGTTGAACCCGGTGTAGTGGACGCGAGACGTTGCATAGCATGGCTAGTTCAAGCACCTGGATCAATTCCGGAAGAGTTTCGTTCCTCTATAGGAAATCGGATTTATGGGTGTGATGATTGTCAAGAGGTGTGTCCGATCGGACGCCAAGATCGTATAGAAGGAAACATTTCCGACTCTTTAGCAGATATTTCCGCACTTCAGATCCTCAAATTTACTGACGAGGAGTTATTAAAGCGCTATAGCCATTGGTACATAGCTGAACGTAATCCTAAATATTTAAGAAGAAATGCTTTAGTAGTATTAGGGAATTCAAAAATTAGAAACTCCGAAGTTGATCAAGAAATTGAAAAATATCTTCATGATTCTGATGAGATTCTTAGAGAACATGCAGAATGGGCGTATATGCAACGAGGCATTTCATGAGACGGCACGTATTAGTGACAAATGACTTTCCGCCTAAAGTAGGTGGGATTCAGTCTTATTTGTGGGAGTTATGGAGAAGGCTTCCTGAAAGAGAAGCGTTAATACATACTACGCCATATAAGAATTCTGTTGAATTTGATTCTGAAGAACCTCATGAAATTGTCCGCTCTAAAGAGCCAGTTTTGTTACCTCATCCATTTCTTCCTAAAAGAGTAAGGAAGTTAGCGAATAAGCACGATGCTGAGTTAATTATTTGGGATCCAGCTTTGCCAGTAGGGTTCTCTGCTCCTCATACAGGGATTCCTTATGGCGTCGTTCTTCATGGTGCTGAAGTAACTATCCCTGGAAGACTTCCAATAACACGTCAAATGCTTAGCAAAGTACTTCGCGGCGCTTCTCTTGTTATTTGCGCTGGTCATTATCCGGCAGCAGAAGCGGAACGAGCTGCACAACAGTCTCTACCAACTCTAATTATCCCTCCAGGTGTAGACGTTGAACGATTCAAGCCCTTGACAACCAATGAGAAATTAGAAGTTCGTAGGAAACTTGGTCTTCCTGCCCAAGCCCCATTAGTGGTTAGCGTCAGTCGTTTGGTACCGCGTAAAGGAATGGACACGTTAATTAAAGCTGCAACAAGATTAAGAGAGTCCATCCCAGATATTGTTGTGGCGATTGCAGGAACTGGGCGTGACATGAAGCGATTACAGGCTTTAATTGATTCAACTAAAGCACCTGTTCGGTTATTAGGACGTGTTGATGATGAACTTCTGCCTGGCCTGTACGGGGCTGGAGATGTTTTTGCGATGCTTTGCAGAACTCGACTAGGAGGCCTAGAGCAAGAGGGATTTGGAATCGTTTTTCTTGAAGCAGCTGCCGCAGGAGTTCCACAAGTAGCGGGAAATAGTGGGGGAGCGGCAGAGGCAGTAGAGAATGGAAAAACTGGAATAGTGGTTGATCCGCCAAATGATCCTATAGCGGTGGCATCAGCCTTAGAAGAAATTTTGACGAATGAAAGTAAGCGAGAAGAAATGGCAAGAGCATCTCGTGAACGAGCAGTAAAACACTTCTCTTACGATGAGTTAGCTAAAAAATTGGAAGAAGGAATTTCTTCAGTTGAAATTAAGTGAGTCATGGAAACGTTATCTGAGAAAGCAATACTAGACATCAATCGTTGGGGAACAATAATTTTCTTCTTCTTTGTTCTGGGGTCGGTAATCTCAGAAGGTTTCCTCAGAACCGCTTCACTTGTCTTTAACCTTTCACTATTTGCTGCAGGTTGCATCGCTTTCATGACTGCCTTTGTCAGAGCAGTGAGGAGAAGCAGGAAAGAAGTTATTAGCGTTGGTGGCCTATATTTCCTTTCAGGGTGTGCGCCTAAAAACGTGAGAAGATTAATGATGGGACTACTGCTTATTCAAACAGTAGTTTCGCTTACAGCAGCGTCACTCCGACCTTACACAGTTGTGGCATCCTCTGTTCTAGTTCCAGTTTTCGGCCTAGGCCTGTCAGGACTATGGGCGGCTAACTATGGAAAATTTGAAACAAGATAAGGAAAATAATTTCCACCTTCCAAGTTACGCGTTAAAGTCAAATCAGAGGAGACACACATGACAGACCACGCAAGCCAAAGAGTTCTTATAGAAGCTTCCCCAGAAGAATGCTTCCAGACCGTTATAGACGTGGAGAGTTACCCGGACTGGATTGATGACATTAAAGAGGCGAAAATAGTAGCTTTTGATGATGATGGAAGAGCAGGAGATGCTATTTTTCGCAGTGCAGCAATGGGTAGAAGTAGCACATACACCCTTCGTTATAGCTACGGTTCCAATCCACTGAGAGTGGCTTGGCGTCTACTCGAAGGTGACATCATGCGCCGAATGGACGGTGAGTATGAATTCTCAGAAGTCGAAGGTCAACCGGGAGTTAGTCAAGTTCATTATCACTTAGAAGTAGATCTACTCGTTCGGCTCCCTAGTTTTGTTAAACGCAGAGTGGAGGCAAAGATAGTTCATAGTGCTGTTGAAGACCTTAAGTCACGAATTGAGTCTGCTAGTAGATCCTCTGAGGGCTCTGAAGCTCAACCCCCGTTGATGACTTGATGAGATTCAGCTGGCTTGCAACTCATCCGTTGAATAGTTAAATAAGGCCAATATGCCGGTATTGTTTGCGGTCATTTCCGCCATATTTTACGGGGTGGGCGATGTTCTTGGGGGCGTGGGAGTTCAACGTTCAAGCCGGAATGGTGCAGCTATCTCAATGGCAGCTGTAGCGAACATAACGAGTGTCATTTTTCTTACAGCAGTCGTATTAATAAGCCCACCGGAAAATGTTCTTTTAGGAGACGTATTGTGGCCTGCGCTTGCCGGGCTTTTAATGGCAATTACCCGGCCCCTCTTATACGAGGGGATGGCCCGCGGCCCAATAACAGTCTTTGCTCCAGGCTTTGGATTGACAATGATTGCCATTCCCGCAGTAATAGGCCCTTTAATTGGTGAATCTCTCTCCCTCTTAGAAGTTCTCGGAGTGATTCTTGCCATCCCTGCAGTGGTGCTTCTTTCAAGTAGGGATGGATTACCAAAAATGGAGGAAATATTGAAGAGCCGAGTGATCGGGTTGTCGCTGTTAGTGGGAACAAATATTGGAATAGCAGGAATCTTTACTTCTCAAGCAAATCCTGAAGCGGGCCAACTTCCTGTTCTAATCATATTAGGAATGGGAGTGGTGGTCTTAACTCCTGTTGCCCGAATTCGGTCTGGTTCCTTTTGGCCAGATATTGAAGTAAGAAAATTTGGTTTCGTCCTTGGTTGTACCAGTGGAATAGCTTTTATTTTAAGTACCGCAGCATACATGCGTGGCTCGGTGGCAGTAATAACTGCTCTAATCGCACTATGTCCGGGCGTCAGTGTAGTTGTGGCCTGGAAATTCCTTAAAGAGGAAATATTTGGACTGCAAATAGTTGGAGGAATTTTTGGATTGGCATCAATAATCTTTTTCTCAATCGGAGCTTGACTACCGATGAACTATGAACACACACAAAAGGTATCAGTGGTCAAAGATCTTCTTTTGGTCTCTCTTTTTGTTCTCGGACCTTTGATTCCAGGATGCATATGGTGGGGGTATCCACTATTTGTAGTGCTACTGCAAGTGCTTCTTCTACCACTAATTTTCTTCTTATTCGTATTTCCAATTTCACAGTCAACCATTTCTTTAACTAGTGATTATTTGGAATTCAGATTCCGATATAAGTGGCCCAAACTGGTGATTGACTTATCAGACATTCATTCCGCTGAAACAAAAGAAGTCTCGCTTTGGCGCGGATGGGGGATAAACACAGATGTTAAAGGAAGAAAATTTTGGCGAGTTAGAGAACGTCAATGCATTGAGATTTTAAAGAAAGACGGCAAACGATTCCTTTTAGGAACAAATGACGCTGAAACTTTGACTATGTTTCTTTCAAGTGCTTTAGAGAAAACATGAACTAATTCCAATTCCTACTCCGCTGAACCGCTTCTACCCATTTCTCGTACTCACTATCAACTAATAAATCTTCCTTGGAGGGAAGCGCTGTTCTTTCAGCTTTCCATAGTTGTGCAAGATCTTCAGTCGATGCCCAAACTCCTTCTGCTAGTCCAGCCAGCCATGCCGCACCAAGGGCAGTTGATTCCGCTGTAGCAGAACGAGTAACCGGAATTTTTAATTGATCAGACTGGATATCCATCAAAAGGTTCATTGCCGACGCTCCACCATCAATTCTTAGATCATTCACTGGATGCCCATTTGCACGCATCGCATCAACTACATCACGGGTCTGAAAAGACATCGACTCAATTGCAGACCGAGCAATTTCTCCGCGGCCAGTTCCTCTCGTTAAGCCAATGATCATGCCGCTGGCTCGAGGGTCCCACCAAGGACTACCCAAACCATTAAAAGCAGGAACGGTGTATACACCTCCGCAGTCCGGGACACTTAGAGCAACTCCCTCAAGATCGGAAGCTTGATCAATGATTCCTAAACCATCTCTAAGCCATTGGACAGTTGATCCCGAAGAAAAAATTGAACCTTCTAAGGCGTAGACGGACGGCTGGTCAAAGAGTTTCCACGCGATAGTTGTTAAAAGCCCATTTACTGGGGCCGGGAGAGTGTTTCCAAGATTCGCAAGTACAAAACCACCGGTGCCATAGGTGTTTTTGGCTTGCCCTGAAGTGAAGCAAGCCTGACCAAAGAGAGCGGCCTGCTGGTCCCCGGCAATGCCGCTTATAGGTATGCCAGGTTTTACTGGACCCTCTGGGCCTGTTTCTCCAAATCGTCCAGCGGAACTCATTACTTTCGGTAAGGCTTTGATAGGCACTGATAGAAGTTCACAGATTTCTTCCGACCATTCTTCGCTAGAGATATCGAAGAGCATCGTTCTGCTGGCGTTTGAAGGATCAGTAGCGTGAACTTTGCCACCAGTTAAGTTCCAAAGTATCCAAGAATCAATCGTTCCTAGGCGCAAGTCAGTGTCATTAGTAACTTCGCCTTCGTTTAGAAGCCATGAATATTTTGTTCCAGAGAAATAGGGATCTAACACGAGTCCTGTGGATGTACGAATAAGATCTAAATAGCCTTTTTCGAGAAGTTCTTCACAACGGTCAACTGTACGACTATCTTGCCACACGATTGCTTTATGTAAGGGTTGTCCAGTGGAAGCGTTCCACGCCACGACTGTTTCGCGTTGGTTCGTGATTCCAATGCCAATGATTGGTTCAGTGATTCTTGAACATACGTCTTGCAGGGTTTCTGAAACAGAGTCCCAAATTTCTACTGCATCATGTTCAACCCAGCCGGGGCGTGGGAAATATTGGGTTAATTCACGCTGTGAAATATCCACGATTGAACTGTCCGCGTCTATAACGAGACTTCGAACACTAGTGGTTCCTGCATCAATAGCTAATAAGTAAGACATATAAAAAGTATGGTCAACGTCTTCAAGATTTTAGTGGAAGTTGTGAATCTTGTATGTAAGTCAGATAGTTGGAGCAACGAACAGCTTCACCATCGGCAGGAGGTTCCCCGTCGCTCACTGGAGCATTCACTGCTGTGGTTTGATCATCGCGCCTTAGTAATACGAGTACTTCATCTATTTCAATTCCCTTAAGCAATTCAGTAGAAGTGCAAACTAGCATCGCAAATGCAAGCTGGTTGCTGGCCGAATCATCAGTTGGGAAGCCGTCAAGAGTGTCGAGGTACACAAGGAGAGTTGAACCTTCAAGAGTAGTTCCGACCAAAGAACTTCCTTCAGCGAATGGGGACACCAGCCCTCGCTCTTGTTCATCAGCAGTGGGACCATTAAGAATTTGTTCAAGGATGGTGTTCACTGAACCATCGGGTTCGATTTCTCGTTCAACAGTTTCGAGAAACATTGATCCTTCATCTGAATCTTTTGCAAGAAATATTTGGACAGTTTCAAGAATGGAAGGAGCTTCAGTAGTTGTGACAGCGCCTTCAATAAGCGTGTCTGGCAATTCTGCTGAGAGGCTGCGAGGGTTATCTTCGAAAGTAATACCACAGGAAGAGAGGATGAATATAGAGAACAGCAAGACTCTCGAAAGTGAAATGATATTTCCCATTATTCGGACCCTATCTTTTCCATCATCGGTAGTTGAATGATAAATCTGGCCCCAGATTTTTCATCAAGTCGGTCTTCTACCCATACTTGGCCACCGTGAAGGCGTATATCTTCGTGAACCATGCTTAGGCCTAAACCACTACCGGTATCGTCGCCACGCCGGCCAGCAGAACTACCACGTGAGAAACGATCAAATATTTCAGATCTTTCTGATTCTGCCACTCCTGGCCCTTCATCTTCTATTGCAATTTCAACATGGTCTTCTTTGCTGGAAATCGACACAGCGGTAATCCCACCTCCATGTTGGATACCATTTGTCAGCAGGTTTGAAAGCGCTCTACCAAGACGACGTTTATCTCCACGGACGTAAAGATCTGAGATTGGTGTCAATTCAACAAGAATTGATGAATCTATGCGAAGAGTTCTTAGAGTCGCAGATACTAATGAGTGAATCTTTATTGACGAATTTTCAAGAGAGGCGACCCCTCCATCAAACCTAGAAATTTCTAGTAAGTCTTCAACGAGCCTACTGAAGCGCGATAAATCTATTGACAATAAATCAAGAGCAGTTTTTGACCGTTCTGATAGCTCGTTTCGACGGGCCTCTAATACCGCAACACTCGAAGTGAGAGTCATTAGAGGGCTTCGGAGTTCATGACTCACATCAGAAGCAAACCGGGCATCACGTTGAATTCGATCTTCAAGTGCTCTAACCATTTCATTGAATGACTCAGTAAGAACATCGAGATCAGGGTCGTGTTGCTCTTCCAAGCGTGTATCAAGATTTCCTCCTGCAATAGCGGCAGCAGCTTCACCGACCCGACGTAAAGGTCGCAGTGTTCTTCGACTGGCCCATAAGCCAATAAGAGCGCCGAGGATAGTGGTAAAAGTTGCAGCCCCAACAATAATTATTTGAAGATTGTCCAGCGTGCTATCCACATCACTTAGATCAACAACCTCGAAATAGTCAGCTTCAAAAGCTACAAGCGGAATTCCTATCGTTAGGTATGGGCGTTCTTCTATAGAGGAGCGCATTTGCCCAGGTTCCCCTTCGCCCACTTGGATTACTAGTGAGGATGGAAGGTCTGTGTACCCGATTTCTGTTCCAGGGAGCCAACTATCATTTAACCGCACGATGGTTTGTGCGCCTTCTATTCGAGTTAACGAGTCAATGATTCCGGGAACATCTTCAATAGTTGATTCTGGAGTCAACTGGTTGCTTAGACGGCTGGCGTTATTAACGGCAATTGCGGCTGCGGAAGCTTCACGGTCATCAACGAGTTGTTGACGAGTGAAAGTAAGAGTTGCGATGGCGAGAAGTAGTGATATGGCTAGTCCACCAATTGCGTAAGAAAAGAGAATTCTTGTTTGTAAACCAAAACTGAATGATCGAGAAGTTGGCGTTGAATCCATCGTGATGGCTAGACATCTAGGGCTGTAATTTGTAGCCCATACCTCTCATAGTGATTATGTAACGAGGTTTAGCGGGGTCATTTTCTACCTTGGTTCGTAACCGTCTGACATGGACATCTACTAATCTTCCATCTCCGAAGTAGTCGTAATCCCAAACACGTTGAAGAAGGTCTTCGCGACTCAAAACTCGTCCGGGGTTGCTTGCCAATTCAACTAAAAGTCGGAATTCGGTTCGTGTAAGGTAGATCTCTCTTTCGTCAACCAGGACCACTCCTTCTTCAGGGATCACCTCAAGTCCGTCAATCTGAATTCGACTCACTCCGCTATCGCTAGATCTCGCTCTTCGGAGTAGGGCTCGAATACGGGCTGATAGTTCTTTTGGAGCAAAAGGCTTTGTCAAATAATCGTCAGCGCCTGCTTCCAATCCTGCTACTACATCGTGGGTGTCATTTCTTGCGGTAACCATGATTATTGGTACATCGCTAGTTCTCCTAATACTTCGACAAACTTCAAATCCATCCATCCCAGGAAGCATGATGTCAATTAGTACAACATCAGTTGGATTCCGAGTAAAGGAAATGAGGGCATCTTCGCCTGTGGCTGCTTCATCAACACTCCACCCCTCTTCTTCCAGTGCTAAGCGAACAGAGGTTCTAATTCTTTCGTCGTCTTCGACGGTGAGTATTTGAGTTTCTGAAACTGACATAGTTTTACCTAAAAGGACTATCTAAATAGTTTAGGCCTCATTCTTAGTTAAAGTTTGTAACAACTCAAGTAGCTGCCCATGAATTACAGAAGGGGCGGCAATAACATACTCTCCTGTCGGGAAGTTTCCCTCTAAATCTGAGACTTTTCCTCCAGCTTCTTTAATGATGATTAGACCAGCAGCTATATCCCAGAGGTTTAGTCCTTGTTCAAAGTAGGCATCCACTTTTCCATTAGCCACACAACTCAAGTCGTAAGCGGCGCTACCTGATCGTCTAATATCTCTGATCTTTGGAAGGACTTCAGATAGAACTTTTCCTTGACTCAAACGTTTTTCAGCAAGATAACTGAACCCCGTTGCAACTAGTGCTTGTGAAAGATCAGACACTGAACTCACTCTAATTTCTCTTCCGTTGCTGGTCGCTCCCATCTTTGACGCAGCAGCGAATTCTTCCCCAGAAGTCGGGTCAATGATCACTCCAGCAATAATCTCCTCATTGATGGCAACTCCAATAGAGATGGTGAACCCAGGAAGCCCATAGAAGAAGTTTGTAGTCCCATCAATGGGGTCGATGATCCATTTAACTCCAGAGGAGCCAGCGACGGCAGTTCCCTCTTCACCAATGATTTCATCATTAGGTCTTTGAGCGTTCAAAAAATTCATAATCTCTTTTTCTGCCCAAGTGTCTATTGTCGTAACAATATCTGTAGGTGAACTTTTAGTGTCGAGACTATTAGTTTGTCCTGCGGCATACTTAATCTCTGCAGCAACTAGGCGTCCGGCTTGCAGGGCTAAGTCTCTGAGTTCTGCTGGCTCAGTCATTTAGGTCTCATCGGCAGAGTGACGATCGCGAATCAACTGTTGTTGTTCGTTTGTCTTCCATTCAGACATGGCTCGCAAAGTAAGAACGCAAATTATTCCAACTCCGATCGCTGCTATTGCTGCCCCACCTATACCGACGCTGCTGGATAACACGACACAATCCCCAGAACATTGAAGGTCTGTGACTGTATAGCCAATGAGTCCTCCGCAGAACCCAGATAGGACAATCGCTAGAAAGGAAAGGATTCGAGCGGAACGAGAGGGAGCAGCAGATTTTAATGAATTTAATCGACTTTGATTTGGAGATTCCATAATTTATGAGACTACCGTCCTCTATAGAGGAGAAGGTGAAAGAATAGGTAAATGAGTAGACCTAAAGAAATTTATGGTGTTTGGGGAGTGGTGCAGGAGCCACAAACTAAGAAGGTTTTACTTGTAGCGAATAGGCGACGTAGAAATAAAGTCGATTGGAGTTTGCCGGGTGGACTTGTAGACGAAGGCGAATCGTATCCTGAAGCTTTAACAAGAGAAGTGCAAGAAGAATCAGGTCTTCTTGTGGAGAACTGGTCTCAACTTCTTTATAGGAATCAGATTAAGTATCGAAACCGTTCTAACGGCAGAAAGGACTTTAATTTCAATACCGAGGTGTATCTGGGTGTTGAATGGTCAGGTTCTTTGGAATTCAATGACCCGGATGGCATCGTTGAGCATGGTCTTTTCGCTAAGAGGTATTTAGTTGACTATTTATTAAGAGATAGAGGCCTGCAGATATGTGAGCCGCTTAATGAATGGCTGGATCGTCCATGGAGAGGGAACCCAAAACACTTTTCTTACCGAGTAGATGGTGAAGGCTTAGATCAAAAGATAAGGCGAGTAGAAATCAGATGAGTGCGGGGCTCTCTATTCTTCACGTGGATATGGATGCCTTCTTTGCAGCAGTTGAAGTGGTCCAGGATCCAACTCTTGTTGGAAAACCAGTTGTTGTAGGAGGAACAGGAAGAAGGGGAGTAGTAGCAGCTGCATCGTATGAAGCAAGAAAATATGGCATCCATTCAGCAATGCCTTCTCATCAAGCTCAACGCCTTTGTCCTGATTTGATTTCTTTACCGGGTAACTATTCGTTGTATGAGGAAGTGAGTCGTCGAGTTATGAAAATTTTTCGTGACTTTACACCTTTAGTTGAACCACTGTCTTTAGACGAAGCATTTTTGGATGTATCAGGAAGTGAACATTTGCTCGGAGAGGCTATTTATATTGCTAAACAAATTCGTGAAAGAGTTTTTGAATCTGAGCGTCTTACTTGTTCTGTTGGAATTGCTCCGAATAAGTTTTTAGCGAAACTCGCTAGTGATGAAGCAAAGCCAAAAATTCTTGGCACCACAAAGACAACTGGTCAAGGTATTTGTGTTGTGACAGAAGAGAATATTGAAGATTTTTTGATGCCGTTACCTGTTGGGGCAATATGGGGAGTTGGTCCACAAACAAAAAAACGGTTAACGCGTCTTGGTGTGAAAACCGTAGGAGATTTAGCAAAACTTCCAGTTTCCACTCTTACTAAATCTTTAGGTAAGGCAGCTGGAACTCAATTGTGGCGGTTATCTAGAGGGATAGATGCTCGATTAGTTGTTCCTGACCAGAAGTTGAAGTCGGTGGGGCATGAAGAAACTTTTCCTCAAGATAAATACGAAGATGAGGAATTGAATAAGGAGCTATCGCGGATAGTTGATGCGGTGGCAAGCAGATTAAGGAAGTCGGAGAAACTTGGTAGGACGATTACTGTGAAACAACGTACTCCGGAATTTGTGACTAAGAGTAAATCTAAAACTCTTCCAAATGCAACAAATACCAGTGCGGAAATTCTTGACACAGCAAGAGATCTATTAGGGGAAATGGATACTTCAATGGGGGTGAGACTTTTGGGGGTATCAGTTAGTAATCTCCAAGATTTAGAAGCGCGCCAACTTCAGTTGGATGACCATAAGCAGTCACTTTGGGGACAAGTTGATGAAGCTATTGACGATATACGCGAACGTTTTGGTAAAAATGCTATTGGGCCAGGATCTACCTTTGGATCATCTGGGGTGCGGCCAAAACAAAAAGGGTCTCAACAGTGGGGGCCGCAAAAAAATGATTAAACCAGGTGCCATAGTTGAGTGAGAACATGTAATGTTAAAATTAACTGTGCAGTAAGTTAAGGGATACGCATGCCATTATCAGAAGACGAAGAACGAATTCTCAATGAAATCGAAGATCAGCTTTATGAAACTGATCCTGATTTAGCGCGCGAAGTCTCTGAGACCACTGTTTACACTCATCCGTTAAGAAACTTAAAGTGGTCAATAGCGGGCTTTGTGGCATCTGTGGTGATGATGATATTGACTTTGTCAACTTCCTATATTCTTTCGTTCATTGGTTTTCTAGGAATGTTGGGTTTTGCATTAGCGCTTGAACGAAATGCACGTCATTTGGGAAGAACTGGAATGCAGCAAGCAGCACAATCGGCACGTGGATCAGCACTTCGACAAAGTTTTGGAAGCACTACCGCGAAAATGAGAGAGCGCTTTCAAAGAGGAGAACACGGGCGTCCGTGAAGTCAATCTTCAAAATAATCAATCCTTTAAATAGGTATTGGTTATGAGATTACGTTTGGTTTTTGAAGTCATTAATTTGCTTATTCGACAGCCGCGACTATGGGGAACAGCAGTCGTTCAAGTGTTTCGAACTGCCGAATCAGGTTGGTGGAAGCGGCCTCCATTTTTTCCTAAACCAGCAAATTCGTTTATTGAGTTCAGAAGTAAAACTCAGTATGGGTCAACTGAAGCAGATCAGATGCAAGCCAGAGATATTCTTGTCTGGCTTGAGTGGGTAAAGAAGTTTCCAAAATCAGCCTAACAGTCACCCTGTTAGCTCTACGTTCCCTTTAAGGCCCTCTTATTTCCTTATGCGTTCTTAAATGAATGTTTTATCGTAGGGCAAACAGCTATAAAAAATCCTACAAATTCAAGGATGCTCCTGGATAGCGAAAATCGTGATTGCTGCAGATGAAGGCTGAGATGAAGACCATTTGAGGAGGAAAGCATAGCCATAACGAAAATTTTCTTATTTTTCCACGTTTTTATTGAAAAATGGTAGAAATGCCCATAATATGGAGTGATGTGGAGTAAAAGGGAATACGTGTGAACGTAGCCCATTTCCGCAGGGTTTAGAGAAAGGAGAGAGTTATGGCATTTGTTGGAACCTATGAGCACACTTTGGATGCTAAAGGTCGCCTTGTTCTCCCAGCAAAATTCAGAAGCCACTTTGCTGATGCTGCTTATCTCGCTCCTCATGATGGATGCATAGGACTTTGGACCTCAGAAGGTTTTCACGAAATGGCCGAGAGGCTTCTAGAAGAAGCTAGAAGGGGAGTCATCTCACCGGGTGTTTTACGACGTTTCTCTTCAATGTCAGATGAAGTTCGCCCAGACGCCCAAGGCAGAATCATGATGCCCTCACGGCTACAAGATTTCGCAAATTTAGACCGAGAAATAATTATTTGCGGAGCTATCCAAAGGATCGAAATCTGGAACGCTTCTTCATGGGAAGCAATGGCAGACGAGTTAGATGAGTCAGTAGAAATCGCTTTTCAGCAGGGAAGTGGAATCTAATAAATGAGAATGGGGGGACGCCATAACACTCAAAGGGAACTTATAAAAATTTAGGTTGTTGGCAGTCTCTCGATTAGTTGATGAGAGGTCCCTACTCCACCCGCTTGTCATCAATTGGCTATCCAAGTATCTAATCGAGGGGCTGCCAACAACCTAAGAGCCCAGTTTGAATTCTTAGCGATTAGTCATGAATGGATCACAAACCTCATTTCAATACCAACATAAATCGGTTATGACGGAAGAAATATGCTCCGCCCTTATTGACGTTCCTCCTGGGGTGATTTTGGATGCGACTGTTGGCGGAGGAGGACACACTCTCGCTCTTTTAGAACTCAGAGATGATTGGAATGTAGTAGGAGTTGACCGAGATCAGGTAGCCATCGAAGCAGCAAGCGGGATGATTGCAGACTATAAAGATCGTTGCATACTACGACAGAGCGAGTTCGTTGGTTTCCCCAAAGTTTTACAAGAACTCGATGTAAAAGAACTTTCAGGCTTTGTTTTTGATTTAGGTGTTTCCTCAGTGCACTTTGATGTAGCTGAGCGTGGGTTTAGTTACACAAAAGAAGGTCCGCTGGATATGCGTATGGACCAACAACAGTCGTTAACTGCGTATGAAGTAATAAATGAATACTCAGAGCCTGATTTAAATCGAATTATAAAAATGTACGGCGATGAACGTTTTTCACGAAGAATAACAACCGCTATTGCTAATCAACGTCCTATAACTAACACTTTAGAGTTAGCCGAGATAATAAAATCCGCTATTCCTGCCCCAGCTAGACGAACGGGCGGCCATCCTGCCAAGAGAACATTCCAAGCAGTCCGTATTGAAGTAAACAGCGAGCTAAAACAACTTTCGGGAACATTGATGGAAGCTGTTAAATGGCTGGTTCCTAAAGGGCGTGGTGTAGTGCTTTCCTACCATTCCGGAGAAGATCGGATCGTAAAAAAGATCTTTCGGGAAGCGGAAGACGGCGGATGTATTTGCCCATCTCGGCTTCCCTGCGTGTGCGGAGCAATCTCTTTAGCAAAAGCTGTGAATAAGAAAGTTATTAATCCTTCCAAAGAAGAAGTAACTAGTAACCATCGTTCGTCAAGTGCTTTGTTTAGATCGATTGAGCGTCTTTGCATTGATGAAAGTGGTGCGGAATCATGACAGCTATTCATTGGCCGCTCTGGGGAGAGACCACTAAGCCGAAAAAGAGAACAGGAGCCACGTCTCTTAGTGGGCTTAAGAAAGCTAACGTGCTGGTTCCACTTAGCTTGGTTGTCTTTGCTGTAGTTATCGCAGTTGTGGGATTTCAGAACCTATTAATAAGAGAGCAATACGGCATTGATAAGTTAGATGAGCGCCTTCAGTTTGCAATAGAGCGTGAGCAAGTATTACGCAGCGAAGTTGCTCGCTTGGAAAGTCCTGACCGCATTTTGAGCGAGGCACAAGGAAGACTGGGAATGGTCCCTCCACCGGCACGCATCTATCTTTCAGCAGTAATACCCGGTGATCCGATTGAATCAGTTCCCCCTCCACGACCTAACCCATTTTCTCGGTCAGGCCGATGACTCAGAATCCTAGAAATGTAAGACATAGTAATAACTTCAATCTACAACGACGCGTTATAGGGTTTGGTTCCGCTTTCTTTCTTATTGCAGTCTGTTTTGTATGGAAACTTGTTGGTTTGCAAGTCTTAGATGAGGGAAATCGATATAGAGATTTTGCGAAGAACAAACGAATTGATCAGATTGTATTACCAGCGGGTCGAGGAGCGATTGTTGATAGAAATAACGTAGATTTAGCTCTAACTGTTCCGTTAAAAACGATAACGGCAAATCCAAGTGAGATAGAAAATCCTCGCGAAGTCGCTAGAGAACTTTCTTTAATTTTAGACACTGAATTAACGGTCTTGGAAGAGCGTCTCCTCCAAAGCCATCGCCAGTTTGTATATATGCAGCGTCAAGTAGACGATGAAATGGCTGAAAGAGTTTTAGACCTAGAAGAACACGGTATTTATGTTCAAGATGAAATGGGTCGAATAAGACCAGGGGAAGATTTAGCGCTGAACATTCTTGGAAGAACAGATATCGACGGAATCGGTATTAGCGGAGTCGAAAAAGCATATGACTCTTTACTTACAGGCTCGTCGGGCCTAATGGAGGTTGAGCGCGGTGCAGGTGGTTTGACAATTCCTGGAGGCAGTCATCAGATTATTGATCAGAGCGAGCAGGGAGAGACTCTCATCCTTTCAATAGATAGATCTGTTCAGTTTGCTGCGGAAGAAATACTTATTGATGGAGTTGTTTCGGCTAACGCACAAGGTGGAACACTTGTGGCCATGCGACCAGATACAGGGGAAATAGTTGCTTCGGCTACTGTGAGTCGCACTCTTGAAGGTGAAGTCACTATTTCTTCAGATAATAGATCAGTCACTTGGGCATATGAGCCAGGTTCAATCATGAAGCCGCTTACATTTGCTGGGGTTCTTGAAGAAAAAGTCGCTGGACCTTCTTCTTTGCGTGAAGTGCCAAATGCTATTGCAATTTGGGAAGACGTATTTAGGGATTCTTTCGCTCATGAAAAAGAAAATTGGAGTGTAACTGAGATTTTAAGACGATCTTCAAATGTAGGAACGATTCTTTGGGCTCAGGATTTAGGCGAAAGCCGCTTGTATGACATGCTGGTTGATTTTGGGTTGGGTTTAAGAACTGGTCTTGACTTACCGGGTGAAACACGCGGGTCTCTTCCTGAAGAAAAAAAATGGTCTGGGACTTCGCTTCCGACGATTTCAATAGGTCAAGGAGTGGCGACCACCCCTATGCAAATGCTTGTGGCATACTCGTCAATTGCGAACGGAGGAGTGCGACCAGCGCCTTCACTTGTATTGGGAACACGTGATAACGATGGAGTGTTTGAATTAATGCCATCTGGAACACCAGAGAGAATTTTCTCTTCGGAAACAGCGGATTTACTTACCCTGATGATGGAAGAAGTAGTGAGTGATGGAACGGGGGTTCAGGCGCAAGTCCCTGGGTATCGAGTGGCTGGGAAAACTGGAACGGCATGGAAACCTCTTGCTGATGGCGGTTATGGTGAAGAAACCGGTGAGATGAAATATGTTGCGAGTTTCGCCGGGTTCTTACCAGCGGATCAGCCCGAGTTAGCGATTATCGTTGTAATTGACGAACCAGTTGGTGCAATCTATTCAGGTGGTAGAGCTGCTGCTCCAATTTTTGCAGAGTTTGCACAGTTTGCGGTTCGTCAATTAAGAATCCCTTCTGAGGTAGAACGTCTTGGCTTGGAGCAACCTGGGCGTGTGATAGCAACTACTCCGGCTCAAGCAAAGGCAATTGCTGAGGCCGAAGCGGCAGCGGCAGCGGCAGAGACAGAGGCAGAGGAGTTAGAAGAAATTACAGCTCCTCCAGCGGATTAATATGAGGCTTTCAGAACTACTTGAGGGTGTGGGGTTAGGATCTGAAAAGTTTTTAGTTGATCCAGAAATTCAGCGAGTGGTACATGACTCTCGAATAGCTCAGAAAGGGGATCTCTTTTGCTGTATTCCTGGCCTCGAATATGATGGCCATGACTTTGTTTCAGATGCAGTTGACGCAGGTGCGTCAGCAGTGGTTTCAGAGAGACCTTTGAATATAGAAATTCCTTTAGTTAGAACTGAGTCTGCTCGCCAGTCACTTGCTCAGTTGAGTTCTTTTCATGCTGGAAACCCCAGTAGAGATTTAAAAATCGTTGGTGTAACTGGAACTAATGGTAAAACAAGCGTTGTTCATCTTTTAGAACAAATTTTAAGTAACTCTGGTCACTCTGTGAGATCTTCTGGAACTCTGACGGGTGAGCGAACAACTCCAGAAGCTCCCGAACTTCAAAATCAGTTTTCGACGTGGCATAGCCAAGGAATAAAGAATGTTGCAATGGAGGTGTCTTCACATGCGCTAGAGCAATTCAGAGTTGACGGCACAGAGTTTGAAGCAGTCGCATTTACTAATCTTTCGCGTGACCATCTTGACTATCACAAATCACTAGAAGAATATTACAAAGCAAAAGAACGCTTATTTAGCAATAATTTTTCCTCAAAAGCTGTTGTCGTAATTGGTCAAGAGTTTGGTGACAGAATTGCAGCAACGGCGCTAAATAATGGGCTAGAAGTAATTGGCATAAATCCCAAAGAAAGTCTTATTCAAGATAAATGGCGCGGTCATGAAATCAGAATTCCATTTGAAGCGGACTTTATGGTTCTCAATACCTTAGTTGCAGCTGAATTGGCTTTAGTTCTAGGAGTAGATGCTGCCAAAATAGTTAGAGAGATCGAGAAGCTGGTACCTGTCCCCGGACGATTCGAGGTGATA
>Ga0207993_1000130_pt1 | contig 30285 bp, 26 predicted proteins | sample ETN01SmetaG_2_FD_185791 | JGI IMG/M metagenome (GOLD analysis project Ga0207993, IMG submission 185791) | Marine microbial and viral communities from oxygen minimum zone, Eastern Pacific Ocean - ETNP2014F12-01SV265 (SPAdes) (version 2) | ecosystem: Environmental > Aquatic > Marine > Oceanic ...
CAAAACATTCTATTAAGAATGGCAGAGCCAGAAAGAGTAATTTCATTTAGAGTGGCTTGGATTGACGATAATGAAGAAATTCAAGTAAACAGAGGATACAGAATTGAAATGAACTCTGCCATAGGTCCTTACAAAGGCGGTCTTAGATTTCACCCTTCTGTTAACATGAGTATATTAAAGTTTCTTGCTTTTGAACAAGTTTTTAAAAATGCTCTTACAACTCTTCCAATGGGAGGTGGTAAAGGTGGATCAGATTTTGATCCAAAGGGAAAATCTGATACTGAAGTTATGCGATTTTGTCAAAGCTTTATGACAGAATTGTTCAGACATATTGGGCCTAACAAAGATATTCCTGCAGGAGATATTGGAGTTGGGGGTAGAGAAATTGGCTACCTTTTTGGGCAATATAAAAGATTGAAAAATGAATTTTCTGGGGTCCTAACAGGAAAGGGTGTCTCATGGGGTGGATCTCTTATTAGACCTGAAGCTACTGGTTATGGTGTAGTTTATTTTATTGATGAAATGTTGAAAGCAAACAATGATAGTTTAAAGGGCAAATCTGTTGCTATTTCTGGTTCTGGAAATGTTGCTCAATATGCTACAGAAAAGTGTCTAGATATGGGGGCAAAAGTTTTGACTCTTTCTGACTCATCAGGATACATTTATGATAAAGATGGAATCAATAAAGAGAAGCTGCAGTATATTATGGAGTTAAAAAATGTCAAACGCAAAAGGATTTCAGAATATGTAAAAAAATATTCCAAAGCTGAGTTTCACTCTGATAAAAACCCATGGTCTGTAAAATGTGATATTGCTATCCCTTGTGCTACTCAAAATGAACTTAATCTTAATGATGCAAAAGCATTACTAAAAAATGGTTGTAAAACTGTTGGTGAAGGAGCTAATATGCCATGTACAGCTGACGCTATAAACTTATTCCTAAAAAATAAAATTCAATATGCACCTGGTAAGGCTTCTAATGCTGGTGGAGTTGCTGTTTCTGGGTTAGAAATGGCTCAAAACTCTCTGAAATATACTTGGTCAAGGGAGGTTGTAGACGGTAAACTAAAAGAAATTATGTCTGATATTCACTCATCATGTATTAAGTATGGATCTGAAAAAGATTACGTAAATTATGTTAAAGGAGCAAATATTGCTGGCTTCGTTAAAGTAGCAGACGCAATGTTAGCTCAGGGTGTAGTTTAGTCTAAATGTCAAATTCAAGAGCTCTTGTTATTAAGTCGATAAAGCAAGGTGAAACAAGCTCGATAGTATCATGTTATCTTGAGGAGATTGGGTTTAAATCATTTTTAGTTAAAGGATTATATAGTCAAAAAAAATCAAGATTTAGTAAAGCACACTTTTTCCCACTTAACATAATTAATATAAACTATTCCTTTAATGAGAGTAGGGGCTTAGGGTTTATAAAAGAAGTAAAATCAGAATTCCTTTTTAATACAATACATACTGATATTCAAAAAAGCTCTGTAATAGTTTTTCTTTCAGAGATTTTAAATAGTGTATTTAGAGAAGAGCTAGAGGTAAATCAAGATTTATTTAATTTCTTGTTGAGTAGCCTTATATGGTATGATAATATTGAGGAGTGTAATAACTATCATATTAAATTTTTAATAGAGCTGACAAAATATATTGGATTTTATCCAAACATTAGAAATAAAGATGATATGTATTTCTGTCTTGAATCTGGATCAACATCAAGTACTAAACCTTTTGCTGGAAAAATTGAAGGACAGGATCTTAATCTATTAAAGGAATTATTAGGCACGAAATTTGAGGATTTAAATACAATGAGTATTAATAGAGAATCTAGAACAAGAATCCTAAACAAGATAATTGACTATTATTCTCTACATTTACAAATGTTCAAAACACCTAAATCAATTCATGTATTTGCTGAAGTTTTTAAATAGGTTATACAACGCAGAAAATCTATGGGTTTTATTTTTCTTAGTATTAAGTCAATCATATAGCCAACAAGTTTCTGTACAGGATGAGACTACTAGTGAAACTCTTCCAGATGTTGTTATCTATAATGAAGACAAATCAAAATCGATAATAACAAATACTAATGGATATGTTGATTTAGGTATTTTCTCTAACGATGAAAAATTATATTTCCAACTTCTTGGATATTCATTATTAGAAATATCTAAAGCGAATATAGTTGATGGAGGGATAATCTTTCTTCAGGAAGAGAGCCAAGCACTTGATGAAGTAATCTTATCTGTAGCAAGATCAGAATCTAATGTAAATCAAGTTGCTGAAAAAGTCTCTGTGATAAAATCTGCAGATGTTTTTTTAACTTCTCCATCTTCCGGAGCCGAGCTACTTGAACTAAGTCCTGGAGTTAGAATTCAAAAAAGTCAAGGTGGAGGTGGAAGCCCTATAATTAGGGGTTTTGAGGCAAATAGAGTGTTAATTGTGGTAGATGGAGTAAGAATGAATAATGCAATATATAGATCTGGGCATCTACAAAATTCAATAACAATTGATCCTAATAATATTGAAAGAGCTGAGGTTATTTTCGGTTCATCTTCTGTAGGTTATGGGTCTGATGCCATGGGAGGTGTAATTCATTATTATACAAAAAGTCCTGTTTTGAATTCTTCACAAAAGATTAGTTCAAGTTTTACAACAAATTACTCATCTGCAAATCAATCTATCTCTAATAATTATATTACAAATTATAGCAAAGAAAATTGGGGAAGTATAACATCTTTAAGTGTTTCGAAGTATGGAGATATTAAAATGGGTAAAAATAGAGACCATGGTTATGAAAGCTGGGGGCTAACACCTTTATTTTCAAAAAACTCTAGATATAGTTATTATGCTGAACCATCGATCAATAAGAATGAAAATATTCAAAAAAATACTGAATACAGTCAGATAGACCTATTCCAAAAGTTTTTATTTAAAGTTGGCGAGACTAATTTATTAAATGTTAATATTCAATTTTCTGAGTCTAGTGATATTGATAGATATGATCAATTAAGTATCCCAAAAGGCAGCTCACTAAAATTTGCTGAGTGGTATTATGGACCTCAAAAAAGACTATTAATCTCACCTAGTTTAAAAATTTTTCCTGAAAGAAAATTTATGAAGAAGGGTGTTGTTACATTTGCGTTTCAAAAAATTAACGAAAGTAGAATTAAAAGAAAATTTAATACTATGAACAGGTCTCATCAAATTGAAGACCTAAAGGTTTTCAGTATTAATGGTGATTTTGATACTTATTTTAATGGTGGTCATTCGATTTCATACGGACTAGAATCTACTTACAATTATAATTATTCAAAAGCATATGATAGAGTGCTTGAGGTATCAGATAATAAAGTAATAGGTCTGGGTCAAAAATTTGCAATTCCAACCAGATATCCAAGTGATGGCAGCTCATATACTAGTTTTGCTTCATATATAAATTGGTCATGGAATATGAGTGAGTTTTTTACATTTAATATCGGAACCCGATTGACTTTTACAGGCATTAAAGCTAGTTGGAATGATATAATTTCAGTTAATCCTCAACTATCAAAAATTAATCTAAACTCTAGGGCACTAACAACAACAGTCTCAATGAAGCTGAGACCTAGTAGAAAGGTTCAAATAAGCACAGTCCTATCAAGTGGTTTTAGAAATCCTAATATAGATGATATTGGCAAGATCAGAGAGAATAATGGCCTGCTTGTTGTACCTAATACTTTTTTGAAACCAGAATACGCATATAACTTAGACCTTGGAATCGATTTTAAATCTCTTGATAATAATAATTACATATCATTGAGAGGGTTTAGCACAATTATTTCAAGACACATAGGTAGAGATAATTATACAGTTTTCTCAGATATAACTACTCCTGATTTATCTACAATTATATACAATGGTGAAGAGGTAACTACAATTTCAAATAAAAATCTTGGGAATAGGTTCATTCATGGATTCTCAGTTGACGGATTCTCTGAGATTCTCAACAATTTAAAACTCAACTATAGCTTAACTTACACAGATGGAGATACTAATGAATCCTATGGACCTCTTCCATCTATTTCACCACTCTTTGGATCGATTGCAATGACATACACAAAAAAAGATATTAATATCAGGGCAATCTATAAGTTTAGCCAATCCAAAGATGCTAATGAATATAGTTTTGGAGGAGAAGATGGGCTTGATGAGACTCCATTCATCAATGGAGAAGATGGTTTAATATATTTAGGAAGTCCAAAATGGTCAGATCTTTCAATTTATGGTAGTAAAAATATTTCATCTGATATTGTTTTAAGGTTAGGATTAACAAATGTTTTTGATACTCATTATAGAACTTTTGCGTCAGGAATTTCTGCACCAGGGAGATCTCTTCAAATTGGTCTAAACTTTAAATTATAACCTATTATATTAACTTTTAATTGATCTAAAATCATTAATTTCGCCTTTAATTACGGATAATGGGATTTAGAGAATCAAAAAACTTTTCACTTTCATCAATTTCATCAGAAATTCAAAATTTTTGGTCTAAAAATGATGTTTTTTCTAAATCATTCAACAAAGAAAATAGTTCAGAGTTCATCTTTTATGAAGGTCCACCCTCGGCAAATGGCCAACCCGGAATTCATCATGTAATGGCAAGAACCATCAAAGATGCTTTCTGCAGATATAAAACTTTAAAAGGATATAATGTTAAAAGAAAAGCTGGATGGGATACCCATGGATTACCAGTAGAATTAGGTGTTGAAAAAGAACTTGGGATATCAAAAGATGATATTGGTGATAAGATAAGTATATCAGAGTATAACAATGCTTGTAAAGAGGCTGTGATGAAATATACAAGTGAATGGGAGTCATTAACAAACAAAATGGGTTATTGGATAGATTTATCAGATCCTTATGTGACTTACAAGCCCAAATATATGGAAACCGTTTGGTGGTTAATTAAATCCATTTCAGAGAAGGGCCTTCTATATAAAGGATATACTGTTCAGCCTTATTCCCCTGCAGCAGGTTCTGGACTGAGTTCTCATGAGCTTAATCAACCTGGAGCATATAAACAAATTAGTGATACATCTGTAATCGCTCAATTTAAATGTGTTGAAGATGATACTTCAAACAAATTTAATTCCTTTTATCCTTTCTATTTTCTGGCTTGGACTACAACTCCGTGGACATTGCCTTCAAATACTGCTTTAACTGTTGGTGCTAAAATAGAATACTCATTTATAAAGACATTTAACCAGTATACTAAAGAAAAAACAACTGTTGTTGTTGCTAGCTCCCTAATTGAAAAAGTATTTGCTAAAAATTTCTTTATTGTTAAGCATGAAGATGAATTAGAAACGTTCCAAGAATCAGATTCTAAGATTCCATATTGTGTTATTACTTCATGCAAAGGTCTAGATATTGAAAATCTTAGATATGAAAGAGTATGGGATGAATCACCTCTACCAACTGATAATCCTGAAAACGCTTTTAGAGTAATTGTAGGAGATTTTGTTACCACTGAAGACGGTACAGGAATTGTTCATACAGCACCTACATTTGGTGCAGATGATTACAAGGCTGCTAAAAGTGCAACACCTGAAGTTCCTCCACTACAAGTCCTAGATTCAAATGGCAATAAGATTCCACTTGTTGATCTAAAAGGAAAATTTATTGATGGCATTGGAATGATTAGTGGAAAATATGTAAAAAATGAATACTATGAAGAAGACGATATACCCGAAAAATCTGTAGATGTTGAAATAGCAATTAGATTAAAAGAAAAAAATTTAGCATTTAAAGTAGAGAAGTATTCGCACTCTTATCCTCATTGTTGGAGAACTGATAAACCTGTTTTATACTATCCAATGGAATCATGGTTTATTAAGGTTAGTGAATTAACCGATAGAATGTTTAATCTTAATAAAAATATCAACTGGAAACCAAGTTCAACCGGAGAAGGAAGATTTGGGAACTGGCTTAAATCAGCAAATGATTGGAATCTCTCAAGATCAAGGTTTTGGGGAGTCCCATTACCAATTTGGGTAGATGAAGAGAATTCAGAATATAAAATAGTAGGATCTGTTGAAGAACTTGTCAATGAGATTAATTTATCCATAAAAAAAGGATATATGAAGTCTAATCCATTCGCAAACTTTGAAGTTGGTGATATGTCAGAAGAGAACTATGATAATATCGATTTACATAAAGATGTTGTTGATGGAATTATTTTATCTTCCAAAAATGGCTTACCTATGAAAAGAGAGAAGGATATAATTGATGTTTGGTTTGAGTCTGGCTCTATGCCTTACGCTCAAATTCACTATCCTTTTGAGAACAAAGACTTAATTGATAAAAAAACAGAGTTCCCTGCTGACTTTATAGCAGAGGGTGTAGACCAAACTAGAGGATGGTTTTATACACTTCATGCAATTTCCTCTCTAGTGTTTAACTCCATTTCATATAAAAATGTTGTCTCTAATGGTCTTGTTTTAGATAAAAATGGTCAAAAAATGTCAAAAAGATTAGGCAATGCTATAGACCCATTTGATATGATAGACAAGTATAGTGCGGATGCTGTGAGATGGTATATGATTTCAAATTCAAACCCTTGGGATAATCTTAAATTTGATGAAGAAGGTGTCGCTGAAGTAAAAAGGAAATTCTTTGGAACACTTGAAAACATATATAGTTTTTTTAGCTTATATGCTAATATCGATGGGTTTGAGTATAAAGAGGGTCATATTGATGTTAAGACAAGACCTGAACTTGACAGGTGGATTATTTCAGAGCTTAACTCATTAATTATGAAGGTAGATAGGGATCTTGGAAATTATGATTTAACTCCTGCTGCTAGAAATATTAATGATTTTGTTCAAGAGAAGCTTAGTAATTGGTATGTAAGATTATCCCGAAGAAGATTTTGGAAGGGGGAGTACAATGAGGATAAAATCTCTGCATATCAAACACTATATGAATGTCTTGTTAAAATCAGTAAACTTATATCTCCAATAGCTCCTTTTTATTCAGAATATATTTTTCAATCCTTAAATATGGTTTCAAAAAGGGAAGATGTTGATTCAGTTCACTTATCAAGCTTTCCTAATTCAGTTCCTGAGGTAGTTGACAATAAACTTGAAAATAAGATAAATCAAATAAGGAATATATGCTCATTAGCACTTTCAATTAGGAAAAAAGAAAAAATTAAAGTTAGACAACCCTTAAACAAAATTATTATTCCTGTAAAAAATAATGATGAACTGAAAGAAATTGAGAATGCTAAATCACAAATATTATCTGAGATAAATGTTAAGACAATTGAATTTCTTGACAACAAAGACTCTCTTTTGGTAAAAGAGCTTAAGCCAAACTTCAAAGTACTTGGCCCAAAATATGGAAAGGTTATTAATGCTGTTGCTCAGGAAATTAAAAAACTTTCAAATAAGGAAATCGAAAGGCTTGAAAGTGAGGGGAATTTAGCCTTAGTAGTTGAGGGAGAAGAGGTATTAATATCTACTGAGGATGTTGAGATTAACTATAAAGACATTGAGGGTCTTTCTGTAGCTTCTGATGGTAAACAAACCATTGCTCTTGATCTAAACTTAGATGAAAAGTTAATTGAGGAGGGGATAACAAGAGAGATAGTTAACAGAATTCAAAATATAAGGAAAAATAAAGGCTTTGATGTGACTGATAAAATTGAGATTAACATAGAGAAGACTCCCAAGCTTGAACAAGCATTAAAATCTAATTTAGAGTATATTAAGGGTGAAACTCTAGCAATAAAATTATATTTTAGCGAAAATTTAGATGAAGGAGAAATAATAGAGTTTGATGATATAAAAACTGCTATAACCATAAATAAAGTTTAAAAATGAGTAAAAAAACAAAAAATAAGTATTCTGATAAAGAGTTAGAAAGCTTTAGAAAAATAATCAACAAAAAAATTGAAAAAGCTAAGACTGATTTAGATCTTCTTAAAAGTGCATATATGAATGATAGTAATAATGGAACTGATGACACTTCACCAACATTTAAATCTTTTGAAGAAGGCTCTGAGACAATGTCAAAGGAAGCTAATACTCAATTAGCTTTAAGACAAGAAAAATTTATAAGAGATTTAAAAAATGCTCTGATTAGGATTGAAAATAAGACATATGGAGTTTGTAGGGTTACAGGAAAGCTTATAGATAAAAAGAGACTTAAGATTGTACCTCACGCTACACTTAGTATTGAGGCAAAGAATATTCAAAACTAAGTTCTATTTCCTTGACTTCATTACTAAGAAATATTGATGCAAAAAAATCTGTAATATTTATTTTAATATTAATTTTTTTAGATCAATTAGTAAAATTCTACATAAAACTTAATTATCCCCTCACCACATATGGTGAAATGCCAATTGTCGATCTTGGTTTTTTTAAGCTTTTATTTATTGAAAATAAAGGGATGGCAATGGGAGCTAGACTGAATAATTTGATACCGTTTTTAGATGATAATACTGCAAAACTAACTTTAACGCTTTTTAGAATATTTGCTTGTATTGGTATTGGTGTTTGGTTAAGAAACATAATTAAAAATAAAGGCTCACAATTATTAATTATATGTATATGTCTAATTTTTGCAGGAGCAGTTGGGAATTTAATTGATTCTATTTTTTATGGTGTAATATTTTCATCTAGTTATGGTCAAGTTGCCACACTTTTCCCAGAGGTCGGTTATTCTTCATTATTCTATGGAAGTGTTGTTGATATGATTCAATTCCCACTAGCAACATGGGTCTGGCCTGCCTGGATGCCTATTATTGGTGGTGAAGAATATACATTTTTTGAATATGTCTTTAATTTTGCTGATTCTTATATAAGTACAGGAGTAATCCTTTTATTAATCTTTAATAAAAAGGTTTCTTTTTAATTAAAGTTAAACGTCCTTGTCGGCGTTACAACAAAATTAAGTGGAATATCCTTGTCATTTATATCACTTATTTTATCTATAGGATCAAATAGAGAAAGTCCTACTTTTATAACATCATCTTTGATGTTGCTCATAAACCTGTCATAGTATCCCCCTCCATACCCAACTCTATGACCATTTTTATCAAAAACTAAAAGTGGTACTATTATGATTTCTATTAATGATGTATCAAAGCTAACTTTACTTATAGGCTCTCGAATACCTAATTTATTTGTAGTAAACTTCGTGTTTTGATCTATTTCAAAATGAATTAAATTTTTATTCGATATTTTAGGAACTATTACTCTTTTATTTTTATTGAGTATAAAACTTATAATATCATTGGTGTCTACTTCATTTTTAGATTCAATAGATAAGTAGACGTGATATATCTCTTTATCCCAAATACTTAGCTCAATTAAATTATCCAGTATACCCTTACATAGCTCCTGGAATTGAACTATTGGTGTATTAGATCTATTATCCTTATAAACTTTTCGCAAAAACTTTTTTTCATTATTGATCATCTGCTTTAATATAAAATAAAAATAACTTTAATTTTGTTTTGATGGAACAATCTGAACTTCATATTCAATCAAAATCACTTCCAGAATTACCCGGTGTTTATCAATTCTATGATGATGAAAAAATTATATATATAGGTAAGGCAAAAAACTTAAAAAAAAGAGTTACCTCATATTTTACAAAGAATCATGATAGTAAGAAGACTAGGCTATTGGTAAGAAGTATAAAAAAAATTGAGAAGATTATTGTTGATACAGAAATGGATGCTCTTTTACTTGAGAATAACTTAATAAAAAAATACCAGCCTAAATATAACATACTTCTAAAAGATGATAAATCATACCCTTGGATATGTATAGTTAAAGATCCTATCCCTGATATTTTTTATACTAGAAAGGTGGAAAAAAGAAGAGGAGAGTATTATGGACCCTTCACAAATGTTTACAGTGCTCGTTTTTTAATTAAACTAATAAAGGATATCTATCCATTCCTGAATCATGAGTTAAATCATATGATAAAGAAAGAGACAGAAGGTTCTATTAAAGCTAAATTTTCTGAAAACATTAAATCTATCAGACACCTCATTAAAGGTCATTTTAAAAAATCGATTGACGAATTAAAAGACAGAATGGATGTCTTTTCAAAACAACTCCAATATGAAGAAGCGCAGGAAATTAAAGATAAACTTGATATTTTATATAATTATCAAGCAAAATCAACTATTGTTAATTCCAAGATAAGTGATATTGATGTTTTTGCTTTAGTTTCTGATCAAACTCATGCATATATTAATTATTTGCAAATATCATATGGTGCAGTTATTCGATCTTTTACGCTTGAGGTTAAAAAAAGGCTTGAAGAAACTGATGAGGAAATTTTGAGGTTAGCAGTTATTGAGCTTAAACAAAGATTTCATTCTCAAAGTAAAGAGGTTGTTGTCCCATTTAAATTGAATCTTCCGGCAACACTCAAAATAACAGTTCCCAAAACAGGTGATAAGAGAAAGTTGATAGAACTTTCTGAAAGAAATGCAAAATTTTATAGAATTGATAAGTTAAAACAGATAAAAATTGTAGATCCGGAGGCCCATGGAAATAGGATTATGGAACAAGCAAAAAAAGATTTACAATTAAAAGAGAAGCCTGCCCAAATTGAATGTTTTGATAATTCAAATTTAATGGGCACAAATCCTGTTGCATCATGTGTAGTGTTTAGAAATGGCAAGCCATCAAAAAAAGATTATAGACATTTTAAAATTAAGAATATTGAAGGCCCTGATGACTTTGCGTCTATGGAACAAGTTATATTCAGGAGATTATCTAGGCTTTTAAAAGAGAGCAAACCATTGCCAAATCTTATTATAGTTGATGGAGGTAAAGGTCAGCTATCAGCAGGTCTAAAAAGTATAAAGAAACTTAATTTAGAAAAAAAAGTAGCTATAATAGGAATAGCTAAGAGACTTGAAGAAATATTTAAACCAAATGATAAGCTTCCTTTATACATTGATAAAAAATCAGAAACTCTAAAATTAATTCAACAATTAAGAAATGAAGCACATAGATTTGCAATAAATTTTCATAGAGATATTAGAAGTAAAGATGCTCTAAAATCAGGTATTGACAATTTAGCTGGAATTGGCCCTATTCTTAAAGACAAATTATTAAAAAAGTATAAATCATTTATCAGACTTAAAGAAGTAGAAGAGGATGAGTTAATAAAATTTCTTGGCAAGAATAGAGGTAGATCAGTTTTTAATCAATTAAGAAATTAATTTTATTTAATTTTGTGTTGGAAAAATGAAAATTACTCTACTGTACCTTAAATCTCTATTTTTTAGTATTAATCTAATTTTCAGTCAAACCACTTCTGCTGAATTTGAGCCATTTAAGGCTGGTGAAAATCTCGAATACAGAGTCCATTATGGGATTTTTAATGCTAGTTATGCATCTCTAACCCTTTCAAATGAAAAGGTTGATGGGAAAGATGTTTTACTTGCATCAGGGTATGGGAAAACAATTGGATTAGCTAGACTTTTTTTTAAAGTTGAAGATTATTACAGCAGTTATTTTGAAATAGAGAAAGTTCAACCTAAGCTTTTTAAGAGAAACATCTATGAAGGTGGATATACGAAAAACTTAGAAGTTAGTTTTAACTCAGAAAAAAAAGAAGCTACTGTTAATAATATAAAAAAGGGGACAACTGATATTATTTCTACAAAGAATAATGTTCAGGACCTTATATCTTCATTATATTATCTTAGAAAGAATTTTTCTGCGGATGAAATAAAAGAAGGAGATTTTTTTACTATTAATATGTTCTATGATTCCAAGAATAGAGAGTTAGCTCTCAAATATCTTGGTAAAGAAACCATAAGAACTAAGTATGGTAAAATAGAGTGTCTGAAACTTATGCCTGCCACAAATAGAAGTAGAATTTTTAAAGGTGAAGGAAGTATAACTATCTGGCTTACAAATGATGAAAATAAAATTCCTATTCGAGTTCAGGCAGACTTATTAGTTGGTTCTATTAAAGCAGACTTGGATAATTACTCGGGAATTGTAAACCCTCTTTTAATTAAACAAAAAAGCTGATGAATAATAAATATTATTTTTTATCATTATTGTTTTTAATAATCAACTTATTTAGTTCATGTGGTTCTGATATTGCTATTGCTGGACTAATTTTAGAGGAAGAGGAGCCAATTAATTATAAATATGGATATGATGAGTCAAAGTTTCTGTTTGAAGAAAAGAAAGTCGGAAGAGGTGATACTTTTGGCGATATTCTTGAAGGCCAGGGCATTGATTATCCCGAAATATATAAAGCTCTAGAAAAGACTAAGAATGATGTTGACTTTAGAATGCTTCAACGTGGAAAACCTTATACACTAATATTCACGAAGGACTCGATACCAAGTTTAAAAGCTTTTGTGTATCACCCTACTATTGAGGGATATTCTATGATTCAACTTAGAGATAGTGTGTATGGAAAAACATTTAAAAAGGAGAGAACATATAAAGATTTATCTGCATCAGGTGAGATTGACAACTCATTATACTTAACACTCGAAGAGCAAGGTAAGGACCCTCTTTTAACATATTATTTATCTGATATATATGCCTGGACAATTGATTTTTTTAGGTTAGACAAGGGTGATAAATTTAAAGTTATCTACACACAAGCCTTTGTAGATGATACTATTCCTGTTGAAATCACAAAAGTTAAAGCAGCCTATTTTTTACACAAAGGAGTTGAAAGATATGCGTTTGAATATGAGACTGACTCAATTAAGGGAATTGTTGAATATCTTGATCAAGATGGTAAGAATCTCAGAAGAGCCTTTTTACAATCCCCTATTAAGTTTGGTAGAATTTCCTCAAGATATAACCTAAGAAGACGGATTGCATTATATGGAAACCGTGTTAGACCCCATAAGGGTACTGACTTTGCAGCTCCTGTTGGGACACCAATTATGTCAACAGCAAATGGAACAATAACCGAAGTCAGCTATACAAGAGCAAATGGAAGATATGTAAAGGTCAAACATAATAATACTTACTCAACTCAGTATTTACATATGAGAAAGGCTAATGTTAAAGTTGGTCAGTTTGTTGAACAAGGAGATGTTATTGGTTGGGTAGGGATGACAGGAAATACTTCAGGACCCCATGTTTGCTATAGATTCTGGAAGAATAATATTCAAGTTGATCCATTTAAGCAAAAACTACCTGAAGCTAAACCAATTAATGAGTCCTTAAAAAAGAAGTATTTTAGTGATATTGTTTTAATTAAATCACAAATTGATTCTGTAATAATTAAAAATAAAACTTCAATATAGTGGCTCTTTCAAAAATAAATCCTTCAAAACTATCTTCATGGAAAAAGCTAGTTCAACAATGTGATAAGGAGTATGGTCATCATATTTATGACTTTTTTAAAGAAGAAAATGATCGCCTTGAGAACTTTTCTATAAGTTGGAGTAATTTCTACCTTGACTTCTCAAAGAACAGACTCAGCAATAATACATTCAAGCTTTTAACCAATTTGTGCGAAGAAACCGATCTTAAAAATAATATTGATCAATATTTTAATGGAGCTATTATAAATGAGACTGAAAGCAGAGCTGTACTTCATACTGCCTTGAGATCATCAGGAAATGATGAAGTAGATAAAACATTAAATAAGATTATTAATATTTCAGATGAAATAAACAATGCAAAAAGGTTTGGATATAGTGGTAAAAAAATTACAGATGTTGTAAATATTGGAATTGGAGGATCCCATTTAGGTCCAGAGATGGTAACAGAAGCGCTAGCATATTATAGCAAAGGTATTAAACCACATTTTATCTCAAATATAGACCCTGACTTTACATCAAAACTCCTGGAAGACCTAAATCCAGAAACTACACTTTTTATAATTGTTTCAAAAACCTTTACAACTATTGAAACACTTGAAAATGCAAATAAAGTAAGAACATGGTTTATTGATAATGCAAGTGAAAGTGCAATAAAAGATCATTTTATTGCTATTTCAAATAATACTGAAGCTCCTAAAAAATTTGGTGTTTCTCTAGATAATATTCTTTCAATACCTGAGTGGGTTGGTGGAAGATTTTCATTATGGGGGTCTGTAGGGCTTATTATTTCAATCGTGATAGGCTCTGAAAATTTTAAAGATTTTCTAAAAGGTGCACATGAAATGGATATTCATTTTAAAAATTCTCCATTTGAAAAAAATATTCCAGTAGTCCTTGCTTTAATAAGTATTTGGTATAATAATTTTTTTAAGTGTGAAACTGAAGCTGTATTGCCTTACAGCCAGTTCTTGACAAAACTTCCTGATTATCTTCAACAAGCAAGTATGGAGAGTAATGGTAAAAGTGTTGACAGAAGTGGCAAAAAAGTAAATTATGAGACCGGATCAATAGTATGGGGATCAACAGGAACTAATGCCCAACATGCCTTTTTTCAACTAATGCATCAAGGGACTAAAATTATTCCATCCGACTTTATTGCATTTAAAAAATCATTATATGGTGATTCTAATCAACATAAAATTTTAAACTCAAACTTTTTAGCTCAGACAAACGCCTTGATTACAGGTAAACCGGCCTCGGGTGAAGAGGTTCATAAAAATATTGATGGGAATAAACCATCAACTTCAATAGTTATTAACAAGTTAGACCCTTCAAGCCTTGGATCATTAATTGCAATGTATGAAAATAAAATTTTTACAATTGGATCTATTTTAAATGTATTTAGCTTTGATCAATGGGGTGTTGAGTTAGGAAAATCAATAGCTAAAGAAATTTTACTTGGTAATGATGATGCCCTTGACAAATCCACAAAAAAAATAAAGGAGCAACTAAAAGGTTAATTCATCAATTTTATTTGAGTATTGATTAACCTTCTGTTAATATTTCGTTAATGCAAATACGAGTGAATAATTTTACTTTTGCTTATAAACAAAAATTAAAGTATTCATGAAAAAATTAAGCTTAATCTTATTTGCTTTATTTACAGCTACTGCTTATTCGCAAGATGCAGAGCTTGATTCAATTGCTCTTTCCGAAGTAACCGTAACATCCAAGGTTGTTGATGTTGCAAAAGAGCGTCAAACTCCAATTGCATTTAGTACAGTAACTGGAGCTGAAATAGAGTTAAAGGGGGGAAACTTAGAGTTTGTAGAAACTCTTAAAAGAACTCCTGGTGTTTACACCAATCAAGATAACGGTGGGTATGGTGATGGTCAAATGTACCTTAGAGGTTTTGGCTTTACAAATACAGCATACGTTATAAATGGTCAACCTGTGAATGATATGGAAAATGGAAGAATATACTGGTCAAACTGGGCTGGACTTCTTGATATTGCTTCAAGTGTTCAGATTCAAAGAGGTCTAGGTTCAACTTCTCTTGCCGTTCCTTCAGCAGGTGGAACAGTCTCTGTTAATACAAGAGCTGCTGAGGCAACTCCTGGTTCAGGACTAAAGTTGATGTTAGGTGACAACGGTTATCAAAAAACAACAGCATTTCACAATACTGGTGTAAATGAGTTAGGCTGGTCATCAAGTTATCTTCTTGGATTCTGGCAAGGTGATGGGTGGAGAAATGGTATGCAAGGTGAAGGTGTAACATACGCCTTCTCTGTAGGGTATACTCCAAGAGGAGGAGACCATCAATTTAACCTATCTGTACTAGGAGCTGGTCAATGGCATCATCAAGCATATTATGGAACTCAAATTCAAGATTATCTAGATTATGGTCCTGGTCAAGGTGACGACTATAGAAAATTTAATCAATTATATGGTGACTATAAAGGTGAAGAGTTTTCAGTTCTAAGAAACTATTACCACAAACCATTAGCAACTCTTAACTGGGATTGGGAAATTAGCAGTAGAGTTACACTTGCAACTTCTCTTTATGCATCTGCAGGAAGAGGTGGTGGAACTGGTCTAAGAGGAAGAGGTTCATATGGAGCTACTTCTTTTAGAGAGTCATTTGCTGAGTATATGGACGATCATTCAGAGTGGAGAAATGCAGATTATACAATTAATTGGAATACTGCGGTTTCAAAAAACTTAGCTGGTGCTCATGTACCAGATAGCGGTCCTTTTGCAGGTATGAAGCTCGGATATCATAATACGATTGATGGGTTACCAAGTAAATGGGGTGCAGACACAACAGTTAGAAGATTTTCTACTAACTCTCATAACTGGATTGGTGGTATTTCTAAAATTAAAATTGACTCAGATAACTTTAGATATGAGTTAGGAGTTGATTTAAGATCTTATAAAGCATACCATAGAAGAGGTATTAGTGACTTCTTAGGACTAGATGGTTATATATCAACAATTAATGGTTATAATTTTTCTGGAAATGGAGACAGAATTGGAACTGTTGTAACGACTTCTTATGAGTCTTCTCCTTTCAAGAATCTTGGTATGGATGATCCAAATGGAACACAGAGATATTACATCGGTTATAACGATTGGACAGGTATAAACGGGCTTATTGAATATACTGGAAATGATAGGTTCTCTGCTGTACTTCAGGTTGGATCTACTACACAGAAATATCAAATAGAGCATTTTTATACTACTCAACCTGATACAAAGAGTAGAAAGATTACTGTAAATGGTGGTTATATTAAAGGTGGTGCAAACTATAACATTAGCGACAGAGCAAATGTGTTTATGAATATAGGTCAAATAAACAGACCTCCTCTAGTTGATGGTGTCTTTACAAACGCAGATTATGACTTTAGAGAAGCTGAAGACATATCATCGGAAAAGATTACTTCTTTTGAATTAGGTTATGGTTACACTGGTTCTAATTTTAAAGCAAAGGTAAATGCTTACTCAACAGTATGGGGTGATAGAAACTTTAGAAGGTCGACATCAGTTAATGATCAAGGAATAACTATAGTTTATAATAATGTAGAGCAAACACATCAGGGTATTGAGGGTGAGTTTACTTGGTATCCATCAAGCAGACTTAGACTTAAAGGTATGGCTTCATTAGGTGATTGGAAATTTTCTAAAAACTTTAATGGTACTTCCTTCTACAATGACAATGGTCAAAATGCTGGAGAGACTGGTACACTTTATTTAGAAGGTGTTAAACTAGGAGATGCTGCACAGACAGTTATGTACCTTGGAGCTACTTATAAAATGTCAGATAGGTTATCTGCAGACATTGATTTCCAGACATATTCTAATCTTTATGGAAGATTTAGTCCGCTGGATAGTGAGTTTTTCTCTGCTAATAATAGAGGTTCTATCGAACTACCTAGCTTTAGTCTGATTGATATAGGAGCTACATACAGGACTACGTTCTTAGGTTATGAAACAATTGTTAGGATGAATGTAAACAACTTATTTGATGAAGAATATCTTTCTCAATCACAGACAAACATTCATAATGATGGTGGAAGAGCATGGAATGGTGTAAATGTAGAAAACCTTGTATACTTTGGAAAAGGTACAACATGGAATTTAGGAGCTACATTTAGATTCTAAGCTAATCTTAGATTTTAATTTAAACCCTGCCAATGGCGGGGTTTATTTTTTTATAAACACCTCTCTTAACGTTAACTCAATCATATCTTGACCTGAAAATGAATTTAGATTAACATTATAAAGAATATCAAATGATGATTTAAGGTCAACTAACTCACTCTTTTTATCAAAACATACAAATGGTAATTGTAACCCATTTTTATCTTTAATTTTTGATTTAACAACTTGCTCTTCTTTACCTAGAAATCTCAATTTAGAATCTATAAAACAATTATTAGTTCTAAAAACCGGACGTTTATTCCCTAAGCCAAAAGGAGCCATTCTTCTAATAATTTTTACATTTTCAATAGTTAACTCAGAAAAGTCAATTAAAAGATCATATGAAAAAGATCTTTTAAACATTTTTTGACCTACAGAATCTTTGACAATATCTTCAAATTGATTTTTGAAAATATCAAAATTTGTTTTTTTTATTTTTAATCCAGCAGCATACTTATGTCCTCCATATTGCAGTATGTTGTCCTCACAATCTGATAAAGATTGATAAACATCATAATCTTTTACTGACCTGACAGATCCAGTCAAAATATGTTCATTTGATTCTGTCATAACTATCGTTGGTTTATAAGATCTTTCAATTATTCTTGAGGCAACTATCCCCAATACTCCCTGATTCCATCCTTCTCCATAAACAATATTAGTAAAGCGATCATTGTCGATTTGCTTTAAAGCTTCATTAACAACATCTTTTTCTATTCTTCTTCTGTTTTGATTTAAAAATTCAACCTCATTAGAAAGAATGTTAGCTCTATTAATATCATCTTCGACTAACAAATCAACAATTATTTTTCCTGTCTTCATTCTTCCAGCCGCGTTTATTCTTGGCCCAATATTAAATGATATTTTTGATTCATCAATTCTACCATTAATTGACTTCAAAAAGTTTCTAAGACCTATCCTTGGTTGTGAATTTATAATATTTAACCCGTGGAAAACCATAATTCTGTTTTCATCAATAAGAGGCATCATATCAGAGATTGTTGCTAGAGCCACAAAATCTAAAAATATAGATATATCAATTGGATTCTCTGACAATGAGTTATGAGCTGTTATTAATTTATAGGCAATACCACAGCCACATAAATCCTTAAAAGGATATTTACAGTTTTCTTGCTTTGGATTTAGTATTCCAAATGCATTTGGAATTTGATCACCTGGAAGATGATGATCACATATTATCATCTCAATATTCTTTGAATTAGATATATCCACTTGGTTGATTGCTTTTATACCACAGTCAACTGTTATTATCAATGAGACACTACTTTTCTCTGCATACTCAATAGCTTTTTCAGAGACTCCATAGCCCTCACTGTATCTGTCTGGAATATAGTATATGATGTCATAATTAATATTCTTAAAATATTTATATAACATGGCTGTAGATGTTGTACCGTCAACATCATAATCTCCTAAAATCATTATCCTTTCTTCTCTTGAATTTTCAATTTTTTCAACAACCTTTTTCATGTCCTTCATAAGTAATGGATCGTGAAGTAAGTTAATATTAGGACGAAAAAATTCCTGAGCTTTTATTAACGTGTTAACTTTTCTTTGGATTAGCAAAGAGCATAAAAAATCATCAATTTTTATATCTTTTTTAAGAGATTGGATTGTCTCTTTGTTAGGCTGTTCCTTTTCTATCCAATTATTCATGAGAAAATTAAACTTTAGTCTTTTTCCTTATTAATACAAATTACGAACTCACCCTTTATTTTTTTATCAGAAAAATGAACCAAAGCATCACTAACTGTGCCCCTGAATGTTTCCTCATATATTTTTGATATTTCTCTACTGACAGAAACCTTCCTATCACTTCCTAGAAATTCTAATAAGTCAGACAGTGTTTTAATAATTCTATATGGTGATTCATAAATAATAGTAGTAATTGTATTATTTGAAATCTCTTTAAGTTTTGTTTTTCTGCCTTTTTTTCTTGGTAAAAAACCTTCAAAGATAAAGGCGTCACTTGGCAGGCCACTTAAAACAATAGCGGGAATTAAAGCTGTAGGACCAGGTAGACATGTAATTTGAATTCCTTTTTTTATTGCTTCCCTAACTAATAAAAAACCAGGATCCGATATGCATGGTGTCCCTGCATCTGTAATTAATGAGATTGTTTTATCCTGAAGCATCAATTCAACATACTCATCCACTTTTTTATGTTCATTATTCAAATGATAACTTTTAACTTTTGTAGATATTTTATAATGACTTAAAAGTTTTTTTGCGTGTCTAGTATCCTCTGATAAAATTAAATCTGAGTTTTTTAGAGTTTCAATTGCTCTTATTGTTATATCATCTAGATTTCCTATTGGGGTTGGTACAATATAGAGTTTGATATCATTTATCATCATCTGACTCAGGTATTTCAGTTACTAAATCTTTAATTGTATCAATTAGAGGGATAATTTCACTTGCATTATGAGGAGTTGAAATTGTTTTTTTTGTATCCAGATTTAGATCTTTTAATGTCTCTTTGAGTCTCTCCTCATGAAGGAGCCAGTCAGCATCTCTTTCTTGATTCTTAAGATATTTATGTATTACTGTTAATTCATATAACCTTTTAGAATCTTCATAAATACTTTTTGAGTCATTTAGTCTTGAATCATGAATTCTTAAAGCAAGTTCTTTAATTTTATTTTCTAATTTTTTAAACACCTTAGTTTATTATTATAATGATTTACTTTTTGATAAATTTGTTTTTATTATAAATCAAATTACAAAATGTTTTTAGAAAATCCAGTATATAACAATGAACAATTCGGATGGATTGAGGTTATATGTGGATCAATGTTCTCAGGAAAAACCGAAGAGCTTATTAGACGTATTAAGAGGGCAAAGATTGCTAATCAAAATATAAAGGTATTTAAGCCTATCATTGACTCAAGAAGTAAAAATTTTATTGAATCACATGATGAAAGCAAGCTTGAATGTATAGAAGTAAAGTCTTCAAATGAAATTTTGGAGAAAATTAATAATTGCGATGTTGTTGCTATAGATGAAGCTCAATTTTTTGATGATCAAATAGTAACCGTATGCAATAAAATAGCAAATAGTGGTATTAGAGTTATAATTGCTGGGTTAGATATGGACTATCTTGGAAATCCTTTTGGACCAATGCCAAATCTAATGGCAGTTTCAGAGTATGTTACAAAAGTACATGCAGTCTGTAAAAAATCAGGAAATATTGCAAACTATAGTTATAGAAAAAATAAGAAAAAAGACATAGTTGTTATTGGAGAAAAAGATAAATATGAACCTTTAAGTCGTTCAGTCTTTTACAAAAAAATGAACAAAAATAAATAAATATGAAAGTAGCTGTTGTTGGTGCAACTGGGGTTGTTGGAACTGTTATGCTTGAACTCTTAGATAAAAGAAAATTTCCTGTTACTGAGATAATACCAGTTGCCTCAGAAAGGTCTGTTGGAAATAAAATTAAATTTCATGGTAAAGATTACAGTATAGTTTCATTAACTGACGCTGTAGAAATGAAACCAGATATTGCCCTTTTTTCAGCTGGAGGTTCAACCTCACTGGAATGGGCTCCAAAATTTGCGGAGAAAGGAACTCGAGTTGTAGATAATTCATCTGCTTGGAGAATGGACTCAACAAAAAAGCTTATAGTTAGTGAAGTAAATTCAGAATCTTTAACAGAGCATGACTATATAATAGCTAACCCAAATTGTTCTACAATGCAGATGCTTGTAGTATTAGCTCCTCTTCACAGAAAGTTTAAGATTAAGCGTCTTGTAATATCTACTTATCAATCTGTCTCTGGTACAGGTAAAAATGCTATAGACCAGTTATACAGTGAGAGAAATGGCTCTAAACCTGAAAAAGTTTATCCATATTCGATAGATCAAAACCTTTTGCCACATTGTGACGTATTTGAAGAAGGTGGTTACACGAAAGAGGAGAATAAGCTAATCAACGAAACTAGAAAAATATTAAATGATAATAGCATTCAGATTACATCTACTGCAGTTAGAGTTCCTATAGAAATTTGTCATGGTGAGTCTGTAAACATTGAATTTGAAGATGATTTTAAACTAGAAGAAGTGTTTAGTATATTAAGAAGCTCTCCTGGATTAATTGTTGAAGATGATCCAGATAAAAACATATATCCAATGCCTATTAACGCTTCAAATAAAGATGAAGTTTTCGTTGGAAGAATTAGAAGAGACTTTAGTATAAAGAGTGGATTAAACCTTTGGATTGTTGCAGACAATCTTAGAAAAGGTGCTGCTACAAATACTATTCAAATTGCAGAAAAATTAATTGAGATGAACCTTGTTTAGGGCTCCATCTCAAATGATTCCATAAACTTGGTTGTATAATTTCCTGAGATAAAATCTGGATGTTCCATCATTTTTTGATGAAATGGAATAGTTGTTTTTACTCCTTCAATAACAAACTCATCTAAAGCTCTTTTCATCTTGTTTATTGCCTCTTCTCTAGTCTGAGCAGTTGTAATAAGTTTAGCGATCATTGAATCGTAGTAGGGAGGTATTATATAACCACTATAAACATGTGTGTCAATTCTTACACCATGTCCACCAGGAAAATGAAGAGTAAGAATTTTACCTGGATTAGGCATAAATTCATTATGAGGATCTTCAGCATTAATTCTACATTCTATTGAACATAGTTTAGGGAAATAATTTTTTCCTTTAATTGGTTCACCTGCAGCAACTTTTATTTGCTCTCTAATTAAGTCATAATCAATTACTTGCTCGGTAATTGGATGTTCTACCTGAATTCTGGTATTCATCTCCATAAAGTAGAAGTTCTTGTGCTTGTCAACTAGAAATTCTATTGTACCTGCTCCTTCATATTTAATTGATTCTGCAGCTTTTACAGCAGCATCACCCATTGCTTTTCTCAAAGGCTTAGTCATAAAGGGTGAGGGAGTTTCTTCAATTAATTTTTGATGACGTCTCTGAATAGAACAATCTCTCTCAGAAAGATGGCAGGCCTTCCCATATGAGTCTCCTATAATTTGAATCTCAATATGTCTTGGGTCCTCAATAAACTTTTCTAAATACATGTCATCATTGTCAAAAGCCAATTTTGATTCCTGTCTTGCAAGCTCCCAAGCACTTGCCAGTTCTTTTGGTGTTTTAGCTATCCTCATTCCTTTTCCTCCTCCCCCAGCAGTTGCTTTTAACATTATAGGGTAACCTATTTCAAGTGCAACATTCTGAGCGTCTTCAAGAGTTGGAACTAAGCCTTCAGATCCTGGGATAGTTGGAACACCAGCTTTTTTCATAGTTTCCTTTGCAGAAGATTTATCTCCCATTTTATCAATCATATCAGGGGATGCTCCTATAAATTTTATATTGTGCTCATCACAAATTTTTGAAAATTTACTGTTCTCTGATAAGAACCCGTAACCTGGATGTATTGCATCAGCATTTGTAATCTCTGCAGCTGCTATTATATTAGCAGGCTTAAGGTAAGAATCGGCGCTAGCAGTTGGGCCTATACAGACAGCCTCATCAGCAAATCTTACATGTAAGCTTTCCTCATCAGCTTTAGAATAAACAGCTACAGTATTAATACCCATTTCTTTACATGTCCTGATGACACGCATAGCGATTTCTCCTCTATTAGCAATTAATATTTTTTTAAACATTTTTTATGATGGATCGATGACAAATAGTGGTTGATCAAACTCTACAGGGCTTTGGTCGTCTACAAGAATTTTAACAATTTTTCCTGATGCCTCAGACTCTATCTCGTTAAATAACTTCATTGCTTCAATGACACAGAGAACATCTCCTTCAGCTATATTTTGTCCAACCTCAACAAATGAAGGCTTATCCGGTGATGGTTTCCTGTAAAAAGTTCCAATTATTGGAGACTTAATTATTATATGATTTGAATCTTCGGTTTTAGGCACCTCAACTTCAGGAGTCTTTTCTTGAGCAATTTCTTGACTAACTGGAACTGCAACCTGAGTTGGAATATTTATTTTATTAGGTAATTCTTCAACAACTATTTGCTGTGGTGCACTTTTCTTTGTTTTAATTGTTATTTTAAAATCCTCTCTTTCAATTTTTACCTCCTCAACACCAGATTTTGAAACAAATTTTATTAGGTTTTGTATTTCTTTTATATCCATGATTTTTATTTTAATTATAGGCCCATGTTAAATATGCTGCACCCCAGGTGAGACCTGCTCCAAAAGCAGCAAGAATAATTTTATCACCTTTTTTAAAATTATTCTCATAGTCATGCATTAGCAGTGGTATTGTTGCTGCTGTTGTATTCCCATATTCTTCGATATTCATTAATACTTTATTTTTATCTAAATTAATCTTTTCTGCGGTAGCATCTATAATTCTTTTATTGGCTTGATGAGGTAATAAATATTTTATCTCCTCAGGATCAAGATTATTTCTAATAATAATCTGCTCTGTCGCATTTGCCATTTCTGAAACTGCTGATTTAAAAACAGTCTTTCCATCTTGTGTAATATAATGCCATTTATTTTCAAAAGTTTCTTTTGAAGTAGGGTGTAATGAACCTCCTGCTTTGATTTTTAGCCACTCTGCACCTATTCCATCTGATCTTAAGAATTCGTCCTCCCAGCCAAAGTCATTATCACTTGGTTCAATCAAAACTGCACCCGCTCCATCTCCAAATAGAATACTAGTAGATCTATCTGTATAGTCAACAATTGAGGACATCATATCTGCTCCAATTAAAAGAACTTTTTTATATCTACCAGATTCAATATAACTAGTGGCAGTTGACATTCCAAACAAAAAACCAGAACATGCAGCATTAATATCAAATGCATATGCATTAGAGGCATTTATTTGGGATGCAACTGTTGGGGCTGTTGATGCTCCATGAAAGTCTGGAGTTATTGTAGAGACAATTACTAAATCAATAGTAGTTGGGTCTAATTTCTTTTTGTTAATAAGGTCATTGGCTGCATTTATAGCTAAGTATGATGTAGCCTTGCCCTCTTCTTTAAGTATTCTTCTTTTTTTAATCCCAGTCCTTGCAGTTATCCACTCGTCATTAGTGTCAACCATTTTTTCTAAATCTTTGTTGGAGATAAAGTCTTCTGGAACATAACCGCCGATTGCAGTAATGGCGGCTTTTATTTTTTTTGTCTTGTTAGATATCATACTAACATCAATTATGTCATTAGACAATTAAATTGATAATTTAAGATACTAGTTTTTTATGATTCTAAAGAATCAACTAAAACTTTTCCTCTATAATAAAGCTTTCCTTCGTGCCAATGAGCTCTGTGATATAGGTGTGACTCACCTGTAGCCTGACATATTGAAATCTGTTGTTTCTCAGCTTTAATATGAGTTCTACGTTTATCTCTTCTAGTTTTAGATATTTTACGTTTTGGATGTGCCATTTATAATAAATCTTTTAATTTGTCCCACCTAGGGTCAGTTTTTTCTTTAAAATTCTTTTTAGGTTTAAGTGCTTCTAGTTTTTCAACTATTTCTGATTTTAATGAACCGTTTTCTATTCCTGGATGAACCTTTTTTTGAGGAACAGCCAAGATTATGCTTTCGTAAATTAAATGAGAAACATCAATACTATGTGATCCTGCTGGCATGAATATAACTTTATCATCTGTTGAGATTATATCATCTTTAAATTTCACAACTACTGCATGTTCAGTCTCCAAGTCAAGATTAAAACTTTCCATAGAGACATCACACTGTACCTCAATTTCACCATTAAAAGAAAACTTAAGGTTTAAAAGCGTGGATTGTTTCTCTAACTCGAGCTTTGCAAAAAGCTTTGCATCGAGAAAATCATAATAGTCAAAATTTCTAAAGAACTTATTTCCTAGTTCATAGTTAAAGAGATGTATCCCTTCTTTCAAACCTGAAAACTTTATCAAATATGGCGAAAGCGATTTCATCACTTAACTATTGAGCGGCAAATTTATAAAAATTTATCTATTTAATGTTAAAGTATCTTATTTCTTGCCTCGTATATATTCAATGCTAGTTTTAAAGCATTTTTAAAAGAGGATGGGTCTGCGATACTCTTTCCTGCAATGTCAAAACCTGTTCCATGATCCGGAGAAGTCCTAATAATAGGAAGGCCTGCACTATAGTTTACACCTTCACCAAAAGAAATAGTCTTAAAAGGGATTAATCCTTGGTCATGATATACAGCTAAAATAGCATCATATTTAGCATAATTATTGCAAAAAAAAGTGTCAGCTGAAAACGGACCATAAATTATATCTTCCTTTTGATTTAACTCATTTATAGCTGGGGTTAATAATTTTTGATCTTCAGTTCCAATTACACCGTTATCTCCTACATGTGGATTAATTGAAAGAATTGCAATCTTTGGCTTAATAATGCCAAAGTCTTTGTTTAGAACTTGGTGTAAGAGTTTTAATTTCTTAGTTGTTTTCTCAACTGTAATATTATGGACAACATCTTTAAGTGCTATGTGCTCAGTTAGTAATCCTACTTTAAGTTTATTAGAAACCATTAACATAATTGGATCTTCATTAAAATAGTGTCTTAAATAGTCTGTATGGCCTGAATGTTTGAACGATTCAGAGTACGACAGGTTTTTATCGATTGGTGAAGTTATTAAAACATCTATATTTTTTTCATTGGCGTCTTTGACAGCTTCTTTAAATGAAATAATTGCATTTTTAGAAACTAATTTATCAAATACCCCAAATTTATATTTTGAGTCAATAAAGATTTCTTTAATATTTAGTGAGTTTGAAGATATTTCATTAAAGCTTTCTATTTTCTTTAGTGGGAGTGAGTTAATATTTAAATCTTTTTTCTGATTTACTATTAACTCATAAGAAGAATAAATTATAAAATTGCAATTATCTTTAGGAGGCCTTTCAGATAGTGCTTTTAGCATAACTTCAATTCCAATACCATTAGGATCTCCTATAGAAATTCCAACATTAATTTTTTTTGATTTTACCACTAGTTAATTTAATTAGTAATTTTACTGAGCAAAAACAAAGATAATAATGTTCACTGGGATTATAGAGTCTTTAGCTACAGTTAAAAAAGTTGAAAAAGAAAAGGGTAATCTAAATCTCTCTTTAGTGTCCTCTATAACTAAAGAATTAAAAATTGATCAGAGCCTTTGTCATAATGGAGTTTGTCTAACCGTAGTTGGTATTGAAGATGATGTGTATACTGTAACAGTTATTGAAGAAAGCTTAAATAGAAGCAATCTTGGTAAACTAATTCCTGGAGATATTGTTAATATTGAGAGGTCAATGTCCGTAAATTCAAGATTTGATGGGCACATTGTTCAAGGTCATGTTGATGAAGTTGCAATATGTTCTGAGGTTGAAGAGACTAATGGTAGTTGGAAATATGTTTTTAAACATAATAAAGAAAATATTACAGTAGAGAAAGGCTCAATAACTATTAACGGTGTTAGCCTAACTGTTGTTGATTCATCATCTGACTCTTTCTCTGTAGCTATTATTCCCTATACCTATGAAAACACAAATTTTAAAAACATTAAACCAGGGAGTTTTGTTAATCTAGAATTCGACATATTGGGTAAGTATATCACAAAAATAATTGCTAAAAAAGACTAAAAATGAGTAGAATTCCACAAGTAAACTTGAATGATTATTTATCAGGAGATTATAGTAGCAAAGAAAAATTTATTAAAGAACTTGGAAAGGGTTTTAGTGAGATTGGGTTTGTGGCAGTTAAGGGTCACTTACTTAATGATGAAGTAAAAGACTCTTTATACAAAGAGGTTAAACAATTTTTTAATCTTCCAGATAGTGTTAAGTCTAAATATATTATTAAAGGTCTTGCAAGCCAAAGAGGTTTTACACCATTTGGCAAAGAACATGCAAAAGGAAAAAATGTAGGTGATTTAAAAGAGTTTTGGCATTTTGGCCAGTATGTTAAAAATGAACCTGAACTAGAGAATAAATATCCTAAAAATGTTATTGTAGAAGAACTTGAAGGTTTTAATAAGATTGGTCAAAAAACCTATGAGCTACTTGAAGATACAGGAAGACATATTTTAAGAGCAATTGCCTGCTATTTAAACTTAGAAGAAACATATTTCGATAAGCATATATTTAATGGCAACTCAATTCTCAGAGCAATTCATTATCCGCCTATTACTGAAGAACCTAAAAAAGCGGAAAGGGCTGCTGCTCATGGTGATATTAATTTGATTACACTTCTAATGGGTGCACAAGGTAGAGGCTTGCAAGTTTTAAATAATAAAGGAGAATGGGTCGACGCAATAGCTGAAGATGATGAAATTATTGTCAATATTGGCGATATGTTGTCTAGACACACAAATAATAAATTAAAATCTACAATACATAGAGTTGTGAATCCTCCAAAAAGCAGTTGGAACAGCTCTAGATATTCCATTCCTTTTTTCTTACATCCTAGGCTTGAAATGCCATTGGATTGTATTGATTCATGTATTGATGAGAATAATCCAAAAGGATTTGAAGATATAACTGCAGGGGAATTTCTTTATCAAAGATTAGTTGACCTTGGTTTAGTTAAAGACTAATCTAAAAGATTTTTATAAAGAGCTTTTGATAAGTTTGATAAAAAAGGAATAGCTGTATCTCCATACTCATAAATATTGTCATTTATTATTTTGTTTTTATTTGTATAGATAGTCGCTGTTAAGAAAAACTCAAGGTCTTCTTTATAATTTTTGATGTATGCGCTGTCAGTTGATGTTCCATACGCCTGGCCAATCTTATTGTATACCCTGACATCAGTATTGTTTAAAATTGTATCAGTGCCATGTATAAAAAATTTATTGTAAGAGTTAAAGAATTTTGAATCTCCAATGTACTTAGTTCCAAGATCTTCATAGGTAAATCTGCTCATCCAATACCTTAAGAAATCATAGTCTTCTACATTTAAATTAAATTTAGAAAGGGAGGCTTCAGGATAAATTAGATTCTTCATTATGTTATGCATATCTGTCAATGATGATCTGTTCTTTGATGAGAAATCTAGTGATTCATTTTTTATCTCCCCATTAATAAATCTTTTTTCACCTTTTTTTAAATTAGAAATATTGCTGCTAGCTAAAACAGTTTTTTGATTTTCATTGGATGATATTATCTCATTATCTAGAGAACTAATTATCCATGATGAATCTACAAAAGGGTCAGGATTGAACTTATGATTTAAATACGTGTTTTTAAACCCTAAATTTCTCATAGATGAGTTAAAATAATTGTAGCCTATAAAATCAATTAAGACATTTGAAGCTGAGTTATCACTAACTAGAAAGACGTCAGCAATTAAATTCTGAAAAGAGGTAATTGAGTCCTTTAGAACAATTTCATTTTTATTATTTATTAGAGAGAGTTTGATTTTAGATTTAGTAGAAATATTTGACCCTTCAGCCCTAAGCTCATTAATTTTTGAAAGAGCTAGAACTGTAATAGGAAGTTTTATTGTGCTTGCTGGATAAAAATAGTTCTCATCATTTAGTTGAAACTGAAAATCTGAAAATTCAGCTTGTCCTAAACTGTTTTTTGAAACTTCTGTATAAAGAATTTGTATTTCATAGCTGTCCTTGTCTTTTAGAATCTTTCTTAAGAACTCATCTTCTTTAAAAGCTAATTTAATAGGATCAGATTGAAAAGTACAGCCAATTAAAAGTAGTAGAGATATAACAATCACAAAAACATTTCTCATAGTATCAAAAATAAAAAAACCCCTCAAAAGAGGGGTTTTTCAAAATTGTTTTTTGAAATTATTGTGTTGGTCTCAATGATATACCTGACCATAGTCTTATACTACTAACATGCTTTCTCATTTTAACAACGTCTTGGAGCTGTCTATTGGCATTCTGAGTAGGAACTCTAGAGAGCATCAAATCAGACATGTTTTCATAGAAATCAACTGTCATATAATTGTGATGAATATCATCTCCATAATTATCTATTCTCTTTAATAACCCCCAGCCTAATCTTGGACCTAAATCTCCAGAGTTAAGACTGTTTTCTAATGCCTCATATTTAGCATCATTTGAATAGTCTGTTTTCATTGGATTTATTACCGCAACTTGAGGTACTGCAGGTGTTTCACCATTGTTACCAGCAAAATTTAATCCTTTATTCACATAGACATTTTGCCAAACTAGAGTCCTTGCTTTAGAGTTCTTTTCAAGGAAAATCTCTCTATCCATTTCACTATATTCAGGTCTCATTTTTGGTACTCCTACATTTGCGTTAAGACTGTCTGGATGTCTTGCAACTGTAACAATTAGAAGGTTCCAATCAGATTCTGGAGTAGCGCCCACTCTCCACCAGGTATCCCATCCAGTAATGGTTCCCTCATCTATTCGCATTTGATGAAGCTCTTTCCATTTTTCATTCAATATAACGTTATATTGTTCACCTGGTGTTGTCTTGACAAATTGAAAAGAAACAAAGTCACCGTTTCCTTGAGCAGAGATTGATCCTACTGCAAGAATTGCTATAAGTAAAAATAATTTTTTCATTTTTTTGATTTTAGTTTAGAATTAATTTGAGAACTAAATTTAGGTAAAAAACCAATTCCTTTTATTAATTTACAACTTATGAAACGAAGATCTTTAATTAAATCCATTGCTGCTGCTTCAATAGGAGCCCCTCTGGTTAGCTTTAATAAGCTAGAAAGCAGCAACAACTTATCATTAAAAAAAATTAAACATAATCCTATTGGTGTGTCAACTTACTCTTTCTGGCAGTTTAATGG
>Ga0207993_1000131_pt1 | contig 30273 bp, 39 predicted proteins | sample ETN01SmetaG_2_FD_185791 | JGI IMG/M metagenome (GOLD analysis project Ga0207993, IMG submission 185791) | Marine microbial and viral communities from oxygen minimum zone, Eastern Pacific Ocean - ETNP2014F12-01SV265 (SPAdes) (version 2) | ecosystem: Environmental > Aquatic > Marine > Oceanic ...
TTACAAACACAATTCGACGACGTATACAGATTACGATCCGACGTTACCGTATAATGGTAGTGAAAGAAATAAACGACGTATTAAGTCCTGGACTATTCAAGGATCGAATAATGATTCTGACTGGACAACCATACACACCGTAACGAATAAACCACCGTCTATTTACGGGGATGTTCATACGATAAGTTCTCCAGGGAGTTACCAATATTATAGACTTAGTTGGTCAGAGAATAATGGGAGTACGGAAACTACTTGTATAGCCGAACTCATATATTACGGGGACTAAACGTCTCGTAACGACGCGATAAAATTCATCGACGTTCGTTCTTGTTTCATAAAATCGTATTGGCTCAACGCAGTCTGCACTGTCGGAATAGGTACCCCGCAGTGCACGCAGTGTACGACAAACGACCGCACGAACTCGACGGTCGCATCCATAATGACTAACGGATCGTGGTTATCAAACATGGGACACGATACGTTCGAGTTTCTTGACCAGTGTACGATTTTTCCGTACGAAATTTGGTTAGCTTCGTATAATGCCATCGCAAAACAGAACCGGATCGTTTGGAGTATGACGTTGGTATCGAAAAAGGTATTATACGTTTGACGCGTATTGGATAACTTTGCGTATTGACTCGTCATGCGCGCCGAGACTGCCGAGTGTATGACAGGGGTCGGTAACCTCGCTTTAAACGTATAGTCCATAAACCATGCGGTCGAGTTTTTAACCTTCGCGACCTGACCATAGTTTCGGGTTACGTAAAGTTGGCTTTTACACCGTGTAATAACAGGACCTGAAATGTCCATGTTTTTTGCCTTATCCATGAGCGAAAGCATGACGGGAACGTTCCCGTTACAATACGCGAACACGTCGCCGACGATTTGGAACATGGCACACTCGAGACCATCGAGAACCATTTGTGCGAAGTGTCCCGAACCCGGCATGTCCCCGGCGTGTTGAACATTTTTGGCGAACGAATAGAAAAGTGCTTCGTGAGAATTGAAAATACGTTCCTGACCTCCTACGAGAAACGCATCGTTCGTGAGAGATGCACTCAGGTAGTGTACCTTTTTATTCAAACACTCGTTTTCGTAAAACATGTTGTGTTTATAATGTTGACTCGAACAATTAATGATCGTATCTTCGGGATCGGACCATTCGAGAATTCTATTTATGCTCATGCGAGTATCCTTTGCGTCTTTACACCCCGTAACGATCGTTCGTGGTCGATTCATATTTATCATGAGATCGGCAACACAATCGTAGTTTTCACCGTTGTACATGTTAAACGTTTCTGTCGTAATCTTATCGTAAATATGAACTTTATTTACTTTTTGTACACCGTATGCGATTTTTAAAGTGGGTGTACAAACATTGACAATACCGAACGACATTTTACTTAATAACAAGTGTTTCTTTTAAATAACTTTTAATCCCATGTACGTGCCATACTTGAATCTATAGACCATGGGTACGTAATATTACCACCGTACCCTATAATATTATACGCATCGATACCGATACGATTACACTTGGTACACACGTCGAAACTATCATCTATAATTGAATCGAGTGCAAGACTACGACAAATTTCGTGTTTTTCGATTTCGTGATCCGTGTAACTATTGGTCATGATAAGATCGTCGAATGTATTCGGGAACCAGTACCTTAACCACTTTTCAGTCTGATCACGCGCGTAATCCTGGCGACCTGTGACGATATACATTTTATCGGCGTAATCGCGTAAATGACCCATTTGTTTACACGTTCCCTTTATAGGTTTAAGTTTTGCAAATGCTTCTGATTCGTAAAAGTCATGGACCATGTTACGCGATTCGAGTTCCGTAATGTTGAACATATCTTTATAAACATATTCGTACTTTTTAGTGGTCGGCATTTTGTAGCCACGGAACTTTGCCATAGGTTTAACGAACGATACGAGAACTTCGTCGAGATCGATAGCAACTCTTTTCATTAATGTAGTATAATATATTTATTCATAATCTCTAAATACTATTCCAACGGGAAACCTTGGTATTCCAAGTTCTGTTAAATTTTGGAACTTTACGGTAAGCATTTTACCAAAATAATTCTCTTTATTAGCATAAAAATACTCTCTTTGTTCGATAGAACCTTCAGGTCGAACACAGAATGTACTTCCATTTTTTGTTTTACAGACCCATACGACAGCATCTGCGTCTCTACCGTGACCCGTCTTTGCATCTACAACCTCATATTCTTCCGTCATGAAATCTTTGAATTTCAATAAATAATTACTCCGTTTCCCATTTTCATATACACTCGAAGGTTCACGAACCATCGTGCCTTCATAACCCCGTGAAACGAAACTTTCGTGAAATTGTTTCAAACATGTTTTTTTACGAACGAGATTTGTTTCGACCGTAACGTACTTTTTGCGTTCCTCGAACGGTAATTCGGGACGATTGACGTCGAAATAATCAAACACGTAAAATTCAAGTTGTTTTGGGTCGGTTTTAAATAAACTCGTAATTTCTTCAAACGATTTGTTTGGATCGTAACACTCACCATCAAGGTACTCTCCATCCTTAAGGTCTTTACCAAGGTACTCGGTTCCCGGGACGAGTTTACCTGTACGCGAAATACCTCCTTTATTCGATACAAGTAAACGAACACCGTCGAGTTTGGGTTGAACGTAAAATGGTTCCGAGATGTACTTTTTACGTTCTTCCCATTTGTTTGCTAACATGGGCATGACATCCGGAACTTGTAAATTTTTCCACATGGTTTTAGCTCTTTTCAGGGCACTTTCATATCCACGTGGTACGTGTGTTGTTGAGATAGATTCTTTACCATCAACAACACCAGTTGCTTTAATAATATTTGCAGTACCGTCTTTGAGTTTTTCAACACGAATAGAAGTGTACCTTTGATTACCGTTTTTATCAGTTTTAAAAATTGTTTCCATTATAGTAGATGAGTAGTGTTCCTCCAGTTGTAGATTATAAACGAATGGAACGACTTAGGCCTCCAGAAAACACAGTTATTCCCATAAATGCGAATACTATTTGTATTTTTATAATACTCTTATCTATTATCGGTTTGTATAAAAGACACATAGACATTAATCAATCGAATCAACGACGTTATACTTGATACATTCTTGTGCATCTAAATACATATCACGTTTCATAATTTTCTTAAATTGTTTTTGGGGTATAGTTGTTTTTTCCTTGTATGTTTTTATAACCATATCCATGAATTTATCGCATGATTTCATTTCGTCTTTGAGTTCTTCATATTTACCCCAAAATCCATTTGTAGTTATTTGGTGTATGAGAACGTGTGCATTTTTACCTATACGACGTTCGTGACCACCCAAAAGGAGAAATGTTGCCGCCGAACAACATACACCTTGTGCAATAGTGACGACTTTAACTCGAGATTTTTCTATAATATTCATAGCACTTATCCCCGCGAATAAATCGCCACCTTCACTACATATATGAACGTGTATGACTGGTTCGTATCCTATAAGTTCAGCCTTCTTTTTAAGAAGTTCAATTTCGAGTTTCTTAAAATCTTCAATAAATTCAAGAATATCTACTTCTGTTATTTCACCACAATAAAAAATTTCATTTCCCATAACTCTCGATACCTTAAATTCATCGGTGTCTTCTGTTGGTGTCGTAGTAGTATTCATTTAATTAGTTTATATCATTTTCTTTAATCATTTTTTTGATTTTAGTCACTTCCCTTTGTTTTAATTTGTTTTGTAAACCAAGGTGGTTCATAACATCAAAATCTTGTGGTGTCAGAGAGTATTCTTTGAATTTTGAAACGTCGCCACATTTTGCATATTCTCGTAAAAGCATAAACTCGTGATGTGACATTTTTGTGTGTGAACGCGCTTGTATACTTCGAATTTTCTGTTCACGCATTTTCTGATTACCATATTTTGTCCATGCACTTCCCGGACGAATTTCATCTTTATCGAGCAGTTTTTTCATATATATTTTAGGGATTTTTATGGCGTTTAAAACAAAGTAAGGCATGACATCCCAATCACCGTTATAGAGTTCTGTATCGTAAGTATCCGCATCTATTAAGGCATGCATAATTTTTTCGGGGTTTTCTGGTTCTGTTCCTAAATAATTTTCATGTACGGCACCCCAAATGTGTCCGTGTTCATGTATGGTGTCTTCTATGTCTATTTTACCACTTTTACAAAAAATGTCTTCAATAAGTTCCTTTGAGGTTTTGAAAATATCTTTATCGTCACTAAATTCAAGGTAATTAAAATAATTTCCTATGTTCCCTTTACATTTTTCAGATGCCATCTTTGTTCGGGGGTGATTTTTGTTCAACCACTGTATAGTTTCTGGTTTACGTTTTGGTATAAACACGAGTTTGAAATTTGGCAACATATGTACATTTTTTGATGTAACAAGTAATGGTTTTTTTGTGATGTGCCTCCCTTCACATACTGTTTCTACTATACTTTTATATGTTGTATCAGATTCATAGTCGTCTATATAGGCGTACATATTTGAATGTTTTATCGTAGATAAAAATAAATCTTTTTTACGTAATACCTCATCGTATAATTCTATACTATTTGTTTCATCAAGAATTTTTTTAATAATGAATGTTTTTCCAACACCAGCCGCACCACATAAAAATACATTCTTACCATTTTTCAACAGAGATGTAATTTCTTTTATTTCGCGATCATGAAGCGAAATACTTTCATCCTTTTTTTGTTTATGTATTGTAACAAAGGCATCCATGTCAAGCGACGAAGATGATCTCGCTACTCAGGCGTTAGATATTATTATGGAAAATAATACACTTCAAATGAGAGTGATAGATCCTTTAAAAAGGAAACTTTTTCCTTATTTGATGTGTATTACAGTCTTTAACTTTACTTTATTTATTATGGTTGCGTATCTTGTGAATCGTCTTTCGGTGATTCTGTAACAACTTCCATGAGTTCTGTCCTTCTACGCAATTCTTTCATAAGATCACCCTTTAGACTCACGAGTCCTTTATCTTTTAAATCCGATATTTCGTTCTTACGTTCCTGTACACGTTCTATATCGGCTTTAACGGCTTTTTTTACAATTGGGGATACTCCACGTATTTCGTCGAGTTCTTTTTTGAGTTCTCGTTTTGCAACACCTCCCATAGCATCTTTTAATTTAGTTATAACTTTGTTTTCTTCAATTGCCTTAAACGGGTTTATTGGTTGTATATGCATAATTTCGGGTTTGAAAAATGCATTATCATCGGGAAATTCACGTTCAAATGCGTCCAACGTTTGTTTAGGAACATTTGGTGATTGTTCTATCAAACGATCATATTCTGTTCGCATATTTTCAATCATATTTGTGCCATTTTGTGTTCTTTCAGATAGAGGTAAAGTTAATTCGAGACGTATTGTTCGTGAAACTTTACCATATTGTACGGAAGCAACCCGGTGACCTTCCATAAGTTCATTAATTTTAAGAAATTGCATGATCGTTGTCGCAATGGCTGTGATTAAATTTAAACCACCAATTGCGGATGGTACGAATGGTTGTACGGAAGGTGGAAATGTTTCTTGTGCAAAGTTAGCGGTACCGGTAACTGTACTTACAATTATGAGTGGTATAGTAAATTTCATACTCAAATTCTTGTATGAACAATATGCTTGATAATGCATATATCTATAACACGCTGCTGCTTCTCCCCAGGCCTTTAATATTTTCTCCTGTTGTGGATGCCATATCTTCGGGAGTTTCTTTTCTTCGTTCATATTAATAGAGATGAATATTATATTTTTCGTTCATTTACTTTTTTTCATAACAATGTTAGTTGTTCCATTTATGAAGAACAAACAAAACCTCGAGTTTTATTCACTCCTCGTTCCGTTTATATTTTTTCACTGGTCCGTCAATGACGACACGTGTGCATTAACTCAGATGGAAATGGCCGTAACAGGAAATGATAAAGATGAAACATTCTTTGGTCGTGTAATGGGACCCATATACAAAATGGATGATACAGATGCGAATAACTTTTTAAAGTCGGTTTTCTTCTTCTTATGGTTACTTGTCCAGTACAGACTTAATAGAATAGATTTGGAACCTCTTCACGAACTTAGAAAACGACTTGTTAAATAATATTGGTATACATAAATGAGAGTAAAGACAAAACAAAAATTGTTAATGACTGTTTTAGTAGTACTTATACTTATAATCATATATCAAATAAGTAACCCAATTATTATTAAAAAACGGGTTCAGGTACCCGTAGAAGTTCCAGTTGAAGTTCCAGTCCAAATACCAGTTGAAAAGGAGTTTAGAAACCCACCAATTAAGGAGTATAAACCTGGGTATGTTCAACAAATGGGGGTTCTTGTAGGTTCGGATGAGGAAACGTTACCCTTATACGGTAAAGAAGTTCGAGGGAGACGCGATCAATATCATTATTACACGACAACACCAGGCGATCAAGTGTATCCACTTCCGGTAACAGTTGATAACCGCGATTGTATGGAAGATATTGGGTGTAGAGAACTTTATGGAAATGAAACTGTTTCGGTTTTAGGACAAACAGGTTCATTTCAGGCTAAAATGTATAGAACGGATAATTTCTTTTGATCATCGATCGATGAGTAGTACATATAAACATGATAAACATAACATACTATTTGATAAAGACGATATAGTTTTAGTGACATTTGAAACGTTTTTAGGTGTTGTCGTTGTTATGACACTATCAGCACATGATAAAATAGAAGACAAAAAGTATATAAATACAAGTTGAGATAATCTATCCATTTATATTTAACAAAGAAAAATATTGAGTAATATAAATGAAGATCGATTTATTAAAAGACGAAGCAAAACGTCTTGGTCTTCGTGTAACTAAAAAAATTAGGGGTAAACGTGTTCCTCTGAGTGAAAAAGAACTTAAGATGAAAATTCAAAGGCGACGACCACCGGCTTTGGAAATTCAGGTTCGTGATTCGAAAAAACTTATACGAACGTGTAAAACACTTTTACGAACGGTTGAACCAAATGTTCCACGTGTTCGTAGAGTTTCTCAATCGGTACCACGCGTTCCACCAGCACCACCAGTTCCACCTAAACGCGTTCCACCAGCACCATCAGCACCACCAGCACCACCAGCACCTAAAAGAGATCCACGTGCAAATTTAATGACAGCTTTAAAAGCAAATCTTAAACGCCGCGGTCTTAAAGAAAAGATAAATCAAACTTCTTAGATATAATCTTTTTCGCACCTTCGAGTTCTGGGTGGCTCCATAAAAGCCATCTTGACCAAAAACCAGCTGTATAGATACCTGTTTTACCCCAGTTTTCTCTATCGCTTCGAGTAACATCGAGCATGTTTTTATGAACCATTTTAGGATCGGTTTGTTTTTGTACCATATAAGGAACAAACCCACCATGACGTGTTATATATGAACGCATTCGTAAAGGGTTTTTATGTATTGTATAATCTGAGTACCCCATGGCTCCAAAATCAACTATTCTACCGTTTTCAAAAGTAACTCTAAACTTTTTATTAATACGAGGACTGTTTTTCAAATGAACTCGCATATATAATTACTGTATATATTTTTCATCACACGATTCCAAATATTTATTGTTTATTTTGTAATTTAGCGAGTGTATAGTGATGATAAAGATGTATTAAACCTATAAACAATCCAACGATAATCATTGGGTTAAATCTCGCCTTTCTATTAAGAACGAATAATACAACAGATGAAAGAAAAATGAGTGTTGGTAAACTAAATAATCCAATTTGAATATCGGTCAAACCAAGAAACCGTTTTTTAATCGTATTGTCATCACGTGTTTGTACTTGTGCGTATTCAGACATTTATAATACCCCAATATTTTTTTAACTAAAGGTGTTTTCGACATACCGCCCTGTACATATCATGGTCTCCAACAAGTTCAAGTTCATCATTTTGTACGATACGTTTTGTAAAAGGGCCGTGTGTTCCATCCATACACTCCATACACATCGCCGATATTTTAAACACTTTGTCGGCGAGAGGTACACAGTCTATGAGTTCACCAAACTTCCTCTGTTTATAATCACCATCAAGACCTGCGAGTAGAATAGTTTTACCTGAATCGAGAACCTTTTCAACAAATTTTTTAAGACCCGTGAAAAATTGGGCTTCATCCATTGCTATGACGTCAACATCTGAAAAATCAACTTCATCGAGATTATTTGTTTTTATACAATCAAAACGAACATTGTCATGGGTACGTAAAACGTCTTCAGATGCGCGTGTATCCTTTTTAGAGTTTATAACGAGAATACGTTTACCTATAACTTTGTATCTTTTTAAACGTCGAATAAGTTCGGACGTTTTTCCTGAAAACATGTTACCCATGATAATTTTAAGACTCATTTCTAAATATACGTTACACTATTTTAAATGGTTTTAAAGAAAACACTCATAAGATAATAAAACATGGAAACACTCAGAATTAAAAGATTAACTCTCGACGCAACTTTACCGACTCGTGCATCACCTGGCTCAGTGGGGTATGATTTATATAGTATGGAAAATATGAAGATTAACGCATGTGAACGAGGTATTGTAAGTACAGGTATTTGTGCAACTATTCCTAATGGTGTATATGGGCGTATTGCACCGAGATCAGGTTTAAGTGTAAAACACGGAATCCAAACTGGTGCTGGTGTTATTGATCCGGACTATACTGGTGAATTGAAGGTTATCTTGTTTAATCACGGGAGTGAATCGTTTGAAATTAAACAAGGCGATAGAATCGCACAATTAATTTTGGAAAAATGTGAAACACCACTTATCGAGGAGGTCGATGAATTGAAAGAGACAAAACGTGGCGAACGAGGTTTTGGATCTTCGGGTAAGAATTAAATTAAAAATTAGTTACCAAATGCGACACCACCCATACCATTCTTAATCCTGAGAATGTTATAGTTGACCGCATATGCTCTGAGAGCCGCTGGAGTATCACCTGAGGCTGGTCCATTTATTGTAATTTTAGCGTTGTCAATTCTCGAAAAGTTCAATGTTCCAGTTGGTTGCGATTTATTCATGGTGAGACAGAATGGCCACGATGTTACTGGTTCAACACTAAGCGTTTCCGAGAGAACAGAGCAGTGTCTCGATGGTACGACTTTATTGTGATATTCGTATGTCATGTTTTCGAAAAGAGCGGTACCGTTAATGTACAAAGATGCGTCCGTGAACGAGTACTTTGTACTATGGTCTTCAGCACATGCAATGTGTACAGCCTTAACTGGGTGGTTAAAGTATGTTAAATCAACACTGGTGTCGGTTTTAGACATTGGTTGGTATTGTGTTTGTGTAATAAGGAGTTCATGTTCTTCATTAGCGAAGAAGTCACGTTCTTCCGTGTCAAGATAGACATAAGAGCCATATACTTTTGGTGTGGAGCCAGCAGAGAATGCGGAGTGTAACTTGATTCTAATTTCAACTTCGTGGTATTGGAGACCGACGAGTGGGAGTGATTTGGTCCAATCTTCACTGAAAAAGAATGGAATGACGTAACTTCCCGAAGATATGTTATTTGTTGCATTAGTCGCTACACCTGGACCATAACACGTGGTTGCACAAGATGCTTTAGCCTGGGATTCGTTGTAAAGAACGTTATGGACACCCGCAACAAAGAGAGAATCCATTTTACATACTTCCTGACCACCGACATATAAAGAAAATTCGGTTGGTGCAGCTGCCGAGCTGAACAAACTTGCGGCGTTATCGTTTTTAAGGTTAATATTTGTGGCTTCAATCCATACATAACTTAAGAGATCCCCTTTGGATCTGATTGGAATAACAACTTCGTTACTCGCACCAAACGTTCCGATGTAATCCATACGTTCGGGTTTAATGGCGAAGTTTGTGTGACGTTTATAGTTTTGTCTAAAAAAAGAGACTTGAGGATCGCCCGTGATATAGACATCTTGGGCACCGACTGAGACAAGATCAATCAAAGCAGCTGACATATTTACTACTATACTATATTAAAAAAATCAGGCGTTGACGTAGTAATATAAAATGGTCGTGTTCCAAGTACTCACCTGGGAAACACAAGACACGGAGGACGAACATTTGATTAGTATTTTTGGTAAAACAAAAGAAGGTAAATCTGTATGTGTCACGACTAGTTTTACACCATACTTATTTTTGAAACTTCCAAAGAAAGCGTCACAATTAGATATTCGCAATTTATATACAAAGATTGATAAAGTGTGTCCTGAATGTTTGGTAAGTTATGACATCGTTCAATCTAAAGATGTTTGGGGATTTCAAAATAATGAAAAATTTATTTTTATGCAATTAAATTTCAAGAATTTGGCGGCACGACGTATGGTAAATGGGAGATTAAAACGTACATTACCAGATGAATCTATAAAATATAAAGTATATGAATCAAACCTTGATCCTGTTTTGAGATTAATGCATAGAACTAATATTCAATCGACTGGATGGATGGATTCGGGAGACGCGTGTGTTCGTTCACATTTAGCACGTGTTAATATAGACCTTTTTTGTAATGATTGGAAAACACTTAAACCGGTTGATATTCCAGATACGGCACCTTTCGTTGTAGCATCCGTGGATATTGAGTGCAATAGCTCAACGGGTAAGTTTCCCGATGCAGATGTAAAAGATGATGCATGTTTTCAAATTGCTGTATCACTTGCACATTTTGGTTCGGAAATACCATACGATAAAACGTGTTTCTGTTATAAAAAAACTGATTCGGATTTGGAAGGATGTATAATTAAGAGTTACGAAACAGAACGTGAAATGCTTATGGCGTTTAAGGAATATCTCATGGAAAATGATATAGATATCATAACTGGATGGAACATATTCGGGTTTGATTTAGAGTATATAATGAAACGCGCGGTTATGACAAATTGTGATCCATCTTTTTATGAAATGAGCAAATTGAAGAATTATTCATGTGAACTGGTATATAAGAAGTTGTCTTCGAGTGCACTTGGTGATAATGACCTTAAGATCTTACCTATGCCGGGTCGATTTATTTTCGATTTGTTTCATGAGGTAAAAAAAGGATACAAGCTTGATTCATATAAACTTGATAATGTTTCCAAATTGTACCTCGGTGATAATAAAATTGATATGCCTCCGAAAGAAATGTTTGCACGTTTTATAGAAGAAGATCCTGTAAAATTACGAGAGGTTGCCGAATATTGTATTAAGGATACATTGTTACCACATCGATTATTATCCAAGTTGTGTACACTTATCAACTTACTAGAAATGGCTAAAGCGACATGGGTTCCCCTATGTTATTTAGTCGAAAGAGGGCAACAAATCAAAGTGTTTAGTTTACTAACAAAAAAAGCGCGTGAAATGGGATTTATGGTTCCAACAATATCATGGGGACAGTATTCTACGGTTGGATATGAAGGTGCGACTGTTTTAGAAGCACAGAAAGGGGCATATTATACACCAATTACAGCTCTAGATTTTGAGGGACTGTATCCATCTATTATGATGGCGCATAATTTATGTTATTCAACGCTTGTTATGGATTCAAAGTATGAAGATATTCCAGGTATAAAATATGAAACGTTCGGGTTTTATAAATTTGCACAAGATGTTCCAAGTCTTTTACCGAGTATTTTATTAGAACTGAAACAGTTTCGTAAACAAGCTAAAAAGGATATGGCAAAATCAACCGGTGCCCTAAAAGAAATGTATAATGGTAAACAGTTAGCGTATAAGGTATCTATGAACTCTGTATATGGTTTTACAGGTGCGGCAAAAGGTATGTTACCATGTGTACAAATTGCATCAACGGTAACTCTAAAAGGACGGAGTATGATCGATGAAACAAAAGCGTATGTCGAAAAGAATTTTCCGGGTGCAAAGGTAAGGTATGGAGATACCGATTCTGTTATGGTTGAATTTGATGTGGGAAACCGAAAGGGAAAAGAGGCGATTGAATATAGTTGGGAAATTGGTGAACGTGCTGCAGAAGAGTGTACTAAACTTTTCAAATCACCAAACAATCTCGAACTTGAAAAGGTATATTGTCCATACTTTTTGTATTCAAAGAAACGGTACGCAGCAAAACTTTGGACAAAGGGTAAAGATGGTAATATGAATATGGATTATATAGATGTTAAGGGACTTCAATTGGTTAGAAGAGATAATACTCCGCATATGCGTGAAGTCTGTAAAGAACTCCTCGACGTTGTTTTAGAAAGTAGTGATACTGGACCACCAAAGGCACTCGCTTTACAAAGGGCTATTGAACTTATCGAAGGGGATGTACCAAACGAAAAGCTCATTTTAAGTCAGGGTTTATCCGATACATATAAATCTCAAAACTTATCACATGTCCAGGTTCGGAATAAAATGCGGGAACGGCAACCTGGTTCAGAGCCACAATCGGGTGATCGAGTGCCTTATATTCTTCTTGATACTGGAGACCCAAAGGCAAAGGCATATGAAAAGGCTGAAGATCCTAAATATGCAAAAGATCATAATTTAAAAGTGGATTATAATTATTATTTTATAAACAAGTTTCTAAATCCAGTATGTGATTTAATAGAACCACTTTTTGAAGATCCAAAAGAAGAAATATTTGGTGAACTTTTAACACGTGTAAAACCGAAACGAAGACCAAAGAAAAAAGTGGAAGTTGAAGGGCAACAAAAAATTAGTGATATGTTCAAAACACTTAAAAAATAACGACGTATATAAAATAATGTCTAGAAAACAGAAGAAGCATGATCTTATAGACGATTTTAGACCAATTATACAAAAACATAAAGAAGAAGATAATTATTTATCTCGTTTAGACATGTGTATGATAATTTCCAAAGAATTGGGTATTAGTTTAAAAGTATTATGTAATTTAATTCCTAATGAATTATCATCTAAATTTTGTAAAGGTTTTAAAAAGGATGGTACACCTTGTACTGCAAGATCTAAATTTAATGGGATGTGCGGAAGTCATATTGATCAACCTCAGCTTATGAGTCCAATAGAAATGACTCCAAAAAATAATGAAGGTATACGGCATACACATAGTTTAACAGAATGTATATTTAAACCTGGATGTCCGGCGTGTGAAACATCAAGAAAGTCATTTAGAGAATTACGTGGATTAATGTAATAATGAATAAATCAGCTATTCTACTAACATCAATAGATACTTTTTATAATATTCCCGAGAATAGAGCTACTCTTTTAGAAATTCTAAACAAAACCGGTGGTATTTCTTTGCGAAATCTTGAGTGGTTTATAACTAACTATTCTAAGAAAAACAATTTATCGTATAAGACAAAAGATGGTAAAATATTTAGTGTACATTGTGCATACAAATCAAGTTTAGATGGGTACAGTAAAAAATTATTTGATCCATTTTGTCGATCGTCCAAGATATCGTATACTGTTCCAGGTACATCCAATGAAATACATACGACTGTAGCACAGCTGAATTTCATAAGATGGTGTATAAAAAACAATATAATTGAGTATATTCATGATCATAAAAATGCACTTTTTTCTAAACAAGTGTCATAACACCATTTTCAAAAATAAAAGTTTGGTACCCTACATAATAAAGATGTAGTGTATAATCACTGGTAAGTCCAGGTTCCATAGTTACATCTAAAACAGTTCTATTTGATTGTAACTGACTAAAATCCAACATCCCCGATGGTTCCACATTAATCGGATTCATCGAGAATGCATATGTGTATATATTTCGTAAAGGTCTTGATAAACGACTTGAAAATGGAACAACGTATTTGAAATATTTATGATCACTATCTTCTATATTCGGCATATCTTCACCATTTACAAATATTTTAGCCTTTGCCATCGGTGGGTTGTAAAATTCATTATTTACTGAATACTCTACATTTGAGGAAAAGTTATATCTATTTGCAAATACATTTGCAAGTAGAGTTGTACCACCCGTAATTACATCTTCATTTTCAAAAGATTTCTGTCTAAAAAACCAATTTAATGTTTTAACAGGTATATTTGGAACAAGTTCAAGTTTTGTGTTTTTTACCCCGGTAGATATATCCAAAGTAGGGTGTTTTTTAACAATGTCTGTAACGAGTACATGTCTTCTATTTGCTATATACATGCGTTCAGATGGTTCGAGTGTTATTTCCTCCGTAACAATATCAAATTCACTCAAAGATAATGTATCTGTTTCATTTGTAAAAAAGGTCTGTTTATGAAATTCAAATTCGAATTGAAGTTTTTGTTTATGTATAGCACACGTTGGAAAATAAGGACGATTTGGTATATTTGTTTCATATTCATCACTTTCATACTTACGTGAAAAGAGTAAAGGTATAGGAATATAAACACGAGATTTAGATTGTGCTAGTACCTGATTACCAGATAATAAAGATGTATCCTCAGCATTGTTTCTATTTAAAGTGTATCTTTTTGTTCTTTTTTCGGATTCATCGAGGTATAATTCATCATATATAATTCCCCAATCACCGTGATATTTTTCTACTACTGTTTCATCGACACGCATGGTTACAGATTTAAAAATATGTCGCCCTATTTGATCCGCATAATAACCATCAGTTCCTGTTAAACGAGGTAATTCAAATGTCACGTACATATTTGATAAAAGATCGCCCATATTTCGTGGATTATATGTAACTTTTATAGTTTCACCGAATGGCCATGACGCCAATGCATTACTTGGTTTATTAACATTTAAATTTTTATGAAACTTTGTAAAATTAGCATGTCGTTTTGGTTCATACTTAAAGAGGGAATGAATGGGATCATCTTCTAAAAGGTATGTATCTTGTTTACCAATTGCGTTGAGTGATATTATAGAACCTGTGTTTGGTCCAGATGTATCACACATACTTACTACTTACTATTTATATATTTTTTAAATCACTTTTCCACATATCGATATGAGACATATTCTGTAATAGTTCGAGTTCTTTTTTTATTTTTTCCGTTTCTTTCCTGAGACTTTGTACAGCTTCGTGTGTATATTGATATGTTTTGATATTCAATAGATAATCATACGAATTATCTATTTTATCAAATATTTTCCCGATTTCATGTTCGAGTTCGGAACGTTTACGTTTAAACACGATAAGTTTTTCATGTATAACCATATCTACAAATTTTGACATATTTTCCAATTTTTTACTTTTTTCTTTTAAGACATGTATAAGATGCATTTTCCTTTTTTTATATGTTTTTGTTCGTATTTTTACAAAGTCCATTAGAATTTCTTCTGGACTTTCGTATTTGTAAATACCCTTATCTGGGTGAAATAGATGCATATTTGACACGTGGAATGTTTTTTGGAGTTTGAAATCTTTTATTATGTCATTACCTGTGTATCCTTCTACAATGAAATCGATATTTTCAGTGGTACTGTTATTTACATAACTTGTAATTTTTTTCTTTTCCATAAGTGTATCGAGATATTCCTTATATTCCTGTGTCCATCTACCCGGTGGAAGCTCTGTTATAGATATATTTTTATTAGAAGATTTCCATACACCTTCTGTAATCCATAACCCATCTTCATTACTAAAAACACGACCTTTAAATTTATCAAACCATGGTTTCATAGGAACTATATTTTCTCCACTTATAACACGTTTTATATTGTTACAAATATCAACGGGATTAAACGGTGGTATATATGAACTAAAACCCGTGCCAATACCTTCGGTTCCATTTACTAAAACAGTTGGTAAAATGGGAACATAATAATCGGGTTCAATTTGTTTACCGTCATCATCTAGATATTTTAGAATTGGATCATCTTTGGGGTCAAAGAGTGTTCTAGTACTCTTCGCGAGTTTTGTGAAAATATACCTGGTTTGACTTGCATCTTTACCACCCATGAGCCGTGTTCCAAATTGACCACATGGTTCGAGTAAATTTATATTGTTTGAACCCATAAATTCGTGCGCTAATTTTACAATTGTATCTGCTAAAGATACTTCACCGTGATGATAGGATGTTTTTTCTGAAACATATGCGGCCAACTGCGCAACCTTCATTTCAGTTGTAAGATTTTTTGTGAAACATGCATATAATACTTTTCTTTGAGACGGTTTTAATCCATCAGAGACATGTGCAATAGATCTTTTTAAATCAGTGAGACTGAAATTTACGAGATCTTTATGGATAAAATCAGAAATACCAAGACGTTCAATGTTTCCGTATGGTATTTCGAGTTCTGTTGCTTTCTTTTCAGTGCTTTCAAGTAACCATGTTTTACGCAAATCTGATTTTGTTTTATCGAATGCGAGAATTATCGATTCATCCATAGAATTATCTGTATCGAATTCAACCGTAAGGGTTTTTATTTTTTTAAAATATTCTCGTGCTTCTATCGATGTAGATGTACCGAGACCCTTATAGTATTTAATTTTCCATCCAGATTTACCATTTCCATACCAGTGTCTAAATGTTGAATCTGTATAAAATGATTTCGTTTCGGAACCCTTAGTTGCTTTTATAATAGGAGTGACCATACTTACAACAAAATTAAGTTTAAGTAAACTTGGCCAGAAATAATGAATCATATTAAGAATGAGACCTTTGATATGACTCCCGTCATTATCGGCATCTGTCATTATCATGAGTCGACCATATCTGAGTTCAGAAAGTGATGTATATATTTTACCTTGTTGAAGACCCAAAATTTTTTTAAGATCGTTAAACTCTTTGTTTTCGGTAAGTTGTTTTACACTTGCGTCACGAACATTTTTACATTTACCTCGAAGTGGGAAAACGCCGTAATAATCGCGACCAACGACCGAAAGACCTGCAATTGCAAGCGTTTTCGCAGAATCTCCTTCAGTAACGATAAGAGTACACTTTCCAGAATGTGATGTACCGGCCCTATTTGCGTCATCGAGTTTTGGAATACCCGTTATTTTTGATTTACGTGAACCATCCGTCTTTTTGAGCTCTTTCATTTCACGAAACTTTGAAAGTGCCGTGAGTTCTGATTGAATACTCGTTTTTAGAATATTTTTTATAAACGTTTTTGGTGGTTCGAATTTACTTCCAAAATCTTGGGGTTTAAGTGTACATTCTGATTTAACCTGACTACTAAAACTTGGATTAACAAGAGTTGCCTTTACGAATACAAAAAACGCATTTTTGACTTGTTGGGGGCGAAGTTTTATCTTTTTTGCCATATCTTCGATGACACCATTTGCAAGTATTCCTGAAACATGGTCAACATGTGAACCACCTTTTGTAGTGCATATACCATTGACAAACGATACGTGTTCAAAACCATCATCAGATGGTGCGATACATACTGACCATCTATCACTCGTAAATGTACACATTTCATCTGTTTTCGTATACATTTTTGCGTATGTATTGAATGTACATTTTGGTAAAGGTTCACCTTGAAATTTTACTTTACAGTTTTGCGATGTACATATATTCGCATCATACACGCGTTTTTCAAATATTTTGTATATAGTCTCGTCCATTTTTGACATACCAAAACGTTTCCAATCGGGTATAAAAGTAATCGAAACGCTTGACGTAGCACTTGAATACTTTTTTATTTTGGGTGTACCACACGTTTTCATATTATTCGACCATTCTTGTGTATATATACACTTATTTTCGCCATCTTTAATTTTAACAGAAAATTTAGTTGAATAAACATTTGTAAGTTTTGCACCGTATCCGTTACGACCACCAACAACACGTTTTTGTGTATCATCATAATTTGTACTTGTGAGTAAATGACCAAAAGTCAATTCTGGGTTCCATAAACCTTCTTTTTCATGCATTTTAACTTCGATTCCACCTAAAGGTCCATTGTTTTCGATAGTTATTTCACCAGATGTTTTATCGATAGAAACACCAAGAGATGTTACATTTTTTGGGTACATGGAGTTTCGATCGATAGCGTTTACTAAAATTTCATCAAATATTTTCAAGAGTGCTGGTGAATACACGACACTTTTCTTTTCAAAGTGTCCAGTATCGTGTATCCAATACGGTTCAGCTACATGCGAAACTGGTCCAACATATGAATCTGGGCGCTTTAAAATATGTTCCACATGTGTAAGTTTTTGAATACTTTCACTCATTTATACTGTATCGATTCTTTTACTTAAGTATCTTTTTAGGTCTTCGTACCAATATAATAATTCCTCTTTTGTTTTTGACTTGGGTTGTGGAAATATATTTTTTATGCGACCACACTCACGTTCCCTGAATACAGAGGGGTGAAAATTTTTATAGGGTGATGTATAACATGCATAACAAACGCGTTTTATAGTCATATCAAAACATTTTAGATACATACCGTTATTAAACGTAAAAATAGGTCGTAATTTTTTATATTTACGTATAAGAATTCGTTCTTCTGAACTATCTGTATGTATACACGGGTTTAAAGGGCATTTACATACATAACATTCTGTTGTCCACTTAAGATACATTTTAAAGTAAAAGTTTCTATTTTTTATATTACTCACCTAAAGTGAAGCTATACGTTCTTTTAAGTTTTGTAAAGAACCACATCCTTTATTAACCTAAGTTATTTTTATTTTACTTAATAAGTATATTATTTCAAATGTCACAATATTTTTTGCCATCTGTGAAACAGACGAATTTTGGTGATACTGTAAATGTACTCACTAAAAAACATCAATCAAATATTCAAAATTATGATGATTGTTTACGCGTGTCTAAAAATATGAAAGATTGTAAAAAAACACCAGAAGAAATGGCACAAATTCTCGATAAAATGAGAAAAAAGAAACTCGAGTGTCAGAAAACAAACCCGATACAAGTTATAGATTTTGTTCCTAAACAAGAAGTCTCTGAAAATCGTAATATATGTAAGGCCTTTACATTATCGGGTAAAAAATGTACTTTTAAAGCCGTGTGTGGAGACTATTGTAAAAAACATAGAATAGATGATCAAGTGTTGGGAACTAGGCCAAAAATAAATGTTCCCCTAATATAAAAAGATGTTAGATCAAGAAACACTTAGACCTGTCATAATAGCTATGGCACTCTATCTTGCAATTTCAAAAATCGTACCAGAAATGCTCAAACAACCAACTAATATTAAATTTATAGATGATATTGTTGCAATGCTTATTGCTCAGAGAGGTTCGCTCACATCCGGCGCCATTTTAACTGGTGTTATCGTTTTCCTGACCAATTACATTAGTGACGAATTCTTGTAATACATTTTCTTTACATGTTAGCGTATGGGTCATTGGATGTTCCATATATCTTAGTTTCTTGATATATGCATCTTCCATAAATTCACGTAATTGGGTTTCATCTGGTTTCCCCCAATGCATACCAGCTTTAAACAAAAAATCATCTTTTATTAATTCCTGACGTTCACAATCAATTGTATATGGTGTTTTTATATATTCGGGTGCACCCCCGTAATCTGTTATGATAACTGGTTTGTTTCGTAATGCTGCTTCGACTGCACCCAGCCCTATTCCTTCAGAACTTGAAAAACTTACGTAACAATCACCCAGGGCGTGAATTTTTTCCATTTCTTCATCTGGTATAAGACCGTTTATAACTTCAACATTCGGTATATTTATTTGTATAGGTCGTTTACACGTCGCCTTAATGAGAAGACGCGAATCTGGTTTATTCATACGAACGAACGTTTCAATAATCTTATTAAAGTTCTTTCTTGGATCAGTTATGTTTCCTATATGATAAAATGTATATGGTCTATTATTTGGTACATGAGCGTGTATTATAAAAAAATCAGTATCAGGAAATTGGCGTTTAAATACTCTTCGACAAAATTCACTCGGTACAGCAATTTTATCAAATAGCGCAAAGAGTTTGCCATAATCTTCGTGTACAGTTTCAGTTTCACATATAGTCATACATGTTACATTTTTAATTTTACGTTTGATTTCGGGTATCTTATCAAGCCAATATTGAACAGGTAATGCATAAATAAATGCATTTTCACAGACCGGAATTTCATCATTTATCTCAATGCATTTACTACCAGGAAAGAGTTTCATATATTTTCTTACTTGCTGCCCTATACCACTTAATGCGGATGGACTGATGAATAACATTTAGTATAAAGATAATATTTCTTTTATATATATTACACAATGCCATTCAGACCAAGAGAAGAACCACCTCAACATGTTAAAGACACTGAAGTTCCAGCGCCAACTCCAGCGCCAACTCCAGCGCCAACTCCAGCGCCAACTCCAGCGCCAACTCCAGCGCCAGAGCCAGTTTCAGCCCCAAAAAAGACGGTTAAACGCGTCGTTAAAAAGAAGGCTGCGGAATAGACGGTGTACTCTTGTTTTTAATAAAAATAACACCACCCGTAATTAACGCTATAAATAATACTAAGTATCGTAATGGGTACTTTTTCTTTTTTTCCTTTTCCATTTTTTCTATATCATCCTTATCTGGAAGCTTTTTAACGTTTACGTTAAGATCTTCTATCTTCCCGATAAGTTTATGTAAAGCCTCGAGAATTTGAACTTCTCTATTTATAGGTTTTTCCTTAACATCTATAGTTGTTATTTCCAGTGTCATGAACCAGTCTGAATCGGGTTGCAGTTTTACATAATCCCCGTCACCTTGTTGTTCATATATTTCAAAATTAAGTTGCTGGATAGATATAGGGTTAAATAAAGATGTTGGTCTATTGAAAGATTTCCATTGTTTATCTTGTATTTTAAAATTATTTGAACCATCAAATATTCTTTCTAAAGGTATACGTGTAAATATTTGACCTTTTCGTTCATTTAGAATCTGTGCTGTTTTTGGTATATCATCACATATAATATCTATGTATTTTGCACCATTACCTGTACCACCACCAGATACACCTACTTGTGTTACGTAAAAATCAACAACTTTTAAACCACATACTTTATTTATATCTGATACATGAGTATTTGATTCAAGGTTTAATTCAAGGGAGAATGTATTATTCGTACCATTTACAAAATTTGAATCTAGTGTTATGTACTGAATCTTTTTAGGTAACTCTTGGAGTGAAACCATCTTGTATTTAGTATATAAAAAAATAAATTAAATTAATAACATTATGTATACATTCTATAACAGTGTATGTCGTTTATTACATTCTAGTAAATCCAGTAAATCTAGTTTGGATAATATACCCAAAGACTCCTTGCGTAATATATCCAAAGACCCTTTGCATAATAATATAATGATATTACCTGAAAATACCAATGCTAGAATTATCACAGAAAATGATGCTGGTGAACGTATTATATTAGAATATAATAAACATGATAAAACATTTGCTCATTATAGACCTAAGTATTTAAAGTATAAATAATTTATTAAACAAATAAATATAATGAAATGGACGATTACATCGCCTTACACACATACGACTATAAACTCGCGTTTTGTCAAGCGACAAACGACCTCCCGGGAGACATGCAAATGTGTATATGGGAAAAACTTAATACATACGAATCGCAAAATCGTGAGTGTCCCGGGGCGCCCCGGCGAAACAAACAAGATTCGCGCTTCTCAACAGAACGTCTCGGAAAATTGGTCAGAAAATGGAGAGAAAAATGGGGAGAACCAGACAGTTTCTAAAAAGCGTAAATCGAAACCAACTGTCGTATCAATAATGAATGGAGGACAACATGGGTATACATTGATAGAAGATAATTGCGATTTGGAATTTGATGAAGTAAAAAACCGTATTGATTCTATTGCTAAAAATGGTATTGAGAAATGTGAAATTTCAACGAATATGGATAATGTTTTGTCTATAATTTTGGGTGGGGGTCAAGGTACGCGTTTGTATCCTTTAACGGAGAAGCGTGCTAAACCAGCAGTACCACTTGGGGCAAATTATCGTTTGATTGATATACCCGTGTCTAATTGTATTAATAGTGATATTAATAAGATTTACTGCTTAACACAATTCAATTCCGCGTCTCTCAATAGACATATTTCAAGGGCGTATAACAGTATAGGATCTCATTATAAATCAGGGTTTGTTGAGGTTTTAGCTGCGCAACAGTCTCAAGATAATAAGGCATGGTTTCAAGGTACTGCGGATGCTGTTAGACAATACCAATGGCTTTTTAATGATTCTGGATGTGATGAGTATCTTATTTTATCCGGGGATCACTTATACAGAATGGATTATAAGAGGCTTATTATGCACCACCGTCGAACTTGCGCGGATATTACAGTTTCAGCAATTCCCGTGGATGGGGATAGAGCAAAATCATTTGGTTTAATGAAGATTGATATAAATGGGAGGGTAATAGATTTTGCAGAAAAGCCAAAGGGTGAAGAATTGTTACGAATGGCAGTTTATGATGAACCAGAACCTTATATTGCATCTATGGGCGTTTATGTTTTTTCTGCTAAGATTATGAAAGATTTATTAACTGTTTACTGTGAAGATAAAATGGACTTTGGTGGAGAAATTATACCACACGCTACGAGTATGGGTATGCATGTTCAATCTTATATTCACGATGATTATTGGGAAGATATAGGTACAATTAAATCATTTTACAATGCAAATTTACAGTGTAATAAGGATGATTCACCATTTTCATTTTATGATGTTGATGCACCTATATATACTTCTTTGAGGTTTTTACCACCTACAAAAATGTTAGGTTCTCATGTATTAAAAAGTACTATTGGTGATGGATGTTACATTCATAAATCAAAAATTAAAAATTCTGTAATTGGTTTACGATCTTCCATCTCAGAAAATTGTACAATTGAGGATACGTTATTATTGGGTGCAGATTATTATGAAAATGAAGAAGAGTGTAGATTAAAAGATGATTGTTTTATGCCTATAGGCGTTGGTCAGGGAACTACCATAAGGAATGCTATAGTTGATAAGAATGCACGTATAGGAGCTCGGTGTTACATAACCAATTCAAAAAATGTAGAAGAAGATCTGAGTAATGAAGAACGTGGTTGGGTAATCAAGGATTATATAGTTATAATTTGTAAAGATGCAACTATTCCCGACGGGACTGTAATCTAAGATAAAGAATTAAATATTTATATTAAATAAAATGAAATGTACATTGCATACCCGAACTTTAACGTGTTTAGCGCCTAAAAATCGTCGTAAAGTTGTGAAGTGTATGGGTGTAAAAAAACGTCCACCCCTCTCATCAATATATGAAGAAACGACAACACAAATTCACGATTCTCAATTAAAAAGCTCAAAACAATATTTTAATAATGAAAAAGAAATTCAAAGAGTTTATAATACTGAACCATATACGAATGATTTATATGAACGCATGCAATTACTCGCGCGTGAAGAATGTAGTCAGGAAGATTTCAGACGTCAAATATACGATTCTTATTCACTTATTCTTTATCAACATCTCATTACAGAATTAAATTTACAAAGAATTGAAATGAAATATGTATCTCTTTTTGGTGATAAATGGAGAACTAAAGATGAATTGTATAGAATTGAGCAACGTATAGATACATCAACAATTAGAATTGGGAGATTTAAAAGTCGTGAACGCGCATTTAAGAAAAAATATTTTCAAGATGAAAACTATATTATTAAAGGTATAGATATATAATAATTAAATTGTAATGTTGAGTATAATAAATCCAAATACTAAAACCATTAGAATATCGTGCCCCACTAAACGTAAAGAAGGTTTAGCGGAATACGAACGTATAAAAGATAAAATTAAAAAGTCAACTTTGCAATACGGTGCCGCTGTTTCAACCTATCATTTTATTTTTCATACACCAGTTGATGGTGTTTCCGCGAGTTTAGGAACGGTCGCGTCTTATATTTATGTCAATTCACTATCCTCATATGTTGACAATATAGAAAGACTACCTGGTTTGAATAAACGGCTGCTCGTACCGACATGTCTCGCTTTAGCAGAATCCATGTGGAATACAGCAGATTTACCATTCGATTTTAATATGGGGGCAACATTGTTTGGATTTTTATCATATAAAGTAGCATTTTATCAAATCGTGGCCGAGGAAATACTGATGTACAGTGAAGACCTAAGTGATATAGACCAGTTATAATAATTAAAATACAAAATGTCTTCTCTCATTTACGAACTTACGAAACAAACTGTTACTCTTGAAAGACTTGATAAACTTGACGGTGTTTTTTCGAGTTTTAGAACTGATAAATTTGCATCGGGTACACCTTCTCAAGTGTATGGTATTCGACCGAAACACAATTTTCCAAATGAGTGTAATCCCAAAGACCTTCATCATATTGCATATGTTGGTATATCTGCATTTAATGATAAACTTCATATAATCGATTTTATGTACGAGGAGAAATATGAAAATAATGCTCGAATGGGTATTCTTGAACCAGCGTTACGGATGTTGGAAAAAGATGAATTGGGTACAATGATTGTCCCACGGCAAATTTCAAGTGACTGGATCGAGTTTTGGATGAATTACTTTAAAAATGAATTTAAATGTCAAAAAACTCTTTTACAATTTGTTGAAAAATATAATCTTCATGGGAGTGTTGATTGGACGGAACTTTATAATGCATTCAATGTAGATATGGACTTAAAACTTAGCAACTAATGTGTAATATAATGAGCCTTACTTACGAACTTCTTAAAAATTGTACAACTATTGTCGAACTTTTCGATGTTAATGAACTTTTCTCCCAGTTAGTCGATGAAAAATGTAAAGTATATGGTTTGCGCGCCGATTTCGGGTACCCCGAACATCTTATTCCTAAAAATACGTATAAATATATTGCCTATATTGGTATTTCTAATAGAATTCAGGAAACGTCATATGGACAAGCTCAATTCATTGAATTTTATTATGAACCTAATAATGTTGGTGTTTTAGAACACTTTTTTGACATGTATTTAGAAAGTGAGAAAAAAATTCTTCAAGAGTGTGAATATAAACAAGGTGAAGAGTTTACGGTCGAACTTTTTCCAAGAAAAATTACAAAAAAGAATCTAGCGTTTTGGAAACGGTATTTAGATAATGAATATGATGTTAATGACAGGATTTCTTTACGTGATTTCTTAGACGATTACGAACTTACGTATCATATTAACGATGAAATGTTATACGACGCTTTACCAGAAAACATTGATGATTTGGATAATGAAAGTGAATATAAATCAGAATCAGAATCCGAACCCGAACTTGTGGAGTGTGAAATATGAACCTAAGTGTAAATGGATACATAAATATACAATAAAAAATGCGTCCAAATTGTATATACGAAAACTGTCTCTGTCGTCAAGGAAAAAACGGGTTTTGTGTAAAACACCGTGAAATTGGAGAAGCTGTAGAAGCTCTTTTACTTTTAAAAAACAAACCTAAGATATAATGAAACAAAATAAAAAAAATAAGATATTAAAAATGGAAGCTCTTACCACGTTAATGCAAACTCTCGACCTCAATTCTAAGATAATTTCTGAAGGCGATTATCTTAAAATGTGTGATTCGATAAAAACGATTCATGATTATATTAAAAGTGAAACCGATTCTGAAAGTGATGGTGAAGAAGAATTTAGAATTCGTCGTGTTGATATACCTATACCATTTTCACCGATTCCAAATCTTCCTCCATTAGGAGATAATCTTGAAGATCTTACAATATATGATACGGTAACACCTCCACAGTCGAGACGAGGTGATTATGTACACCCCGATTTACCAGAGATACTGACACCCCCACCCGTTCACGAATCTTTACGTGACCGCGAATTAGAAGATGAACTCATGGAAGTAAATAGATTAATTCACGAAACATCAAAAAACATGGAAAAACTGAAATATAGACGAAACGTGACGATTATTGTTCGTCAAGAAGCTGTGAAACGACGCGCACGGGAACTCGGTATTCGTTTACCTCGGTATACAGTTGGTTCACTTTTAGATGCAGGACACGATGTTGGTAATGTGAGAATGTTCTTCAAAGATTACCTGGAAGATTATAACGATGATATCGATAGGAAATACAATGAATTAGAAGACGTGATGAGAGAACTTGAACAGGACAAAACGGCTATAATAGACGAACTTATAAACTTTTAATCAAATATTATTTTACACCATTTTTCGTTAATGTTACCAAAAGGCGAATACTCAAACAGTAAATGTATTAACGCCCCTGAAATAATTAGAGCGCCTGTATCTTTATAAATATATTTTGTAAGGCCCATGAACAAAAATTGTAACATGAGACCTATGAAGAGAGCTTCCATCAGGACGGTCGTAAAAGAGCGCATTTTTTTATATTACTATAGTATATAAAAAAATGGACTACCAAGGAATCGGAATCTTTCTCGTACTCGCACTTATGATGGGTGGAATTATCTACACTTTTACGACTAGAGCCACCGCGCCTAAAACTGCACCAGCTCTTGAAATTAAAGAAGAATAAACTAATCTAAAAAATATTATTATCTCGTGATATATAAAATGATACTCGTATTAGCTATCATTCTATTTATCATATTTTTGATTCATAGTATAAAACCCGGGCGTGAAGAGTATACGCTCGAGGGTCTTAAACTTTCGTGGAAAAATAAGGCGAGTATAGAAGGGGTTGTTACGAAATGGATCGTTACCCTGAAAGATTCATCTGAGAACGTGATTCATACGTACGAAAATAACGAATCCAAAAACCTTAAAGACTTTACGGATGTGTCCATGAACATAGTAGATAAAAAAGAGTTTGATGAAAAAATTATAGGCGACAACAAACTCGAACTGTACTATAACGAGGTTAAACCCGATACTAAATTGTATACAAAAACTGTGACGTTTACAGAAGAAGATTTTGGAGGGGTTGAATTGGATATGAGTAAACTTGAGGAAATTGTACCAAATATTGATTGTGTAGGTAAATATATAAAAGTTAAAAAAGATAAAAATACCGAAGGCGCAGAGCGATTTGCGTGTGGACCAGAAGCTGACAGTGATAGACACTATTGTCAATTCTGGAAACACAAAATTGAAATAGAAAAAAGAGGAACGGGTAAAGCGTGTTCTCGTGCAGATAACTTCGTTATTAAAACTCAATGGCCTACAGAAACTACAGCTAGCAAGCGAATAGGTACGTCTTTTCAGAACGATCCAAATCCAAATACTGATGAAAATGTGTTAAACGATCCTCAACATTATAAAAACATATGGGACAGGGCACCTTCACGTCAACCTACTTACACAAAAAAAGAAAATACTGTGTTATGGTCAAATAGAAACTTAGATCTAGATAGTGGTTATGATAAAAAAGGGAATGGTGGTACACTTGCTGGTAAAGATTGGAAAAGATCTAGATGGCGTGGATATCCAGATGAGTGTAAAAAGAAGTGCGACTCATTCCCAAAATGTAAAGGTTTTGTACATTATAAGGGAAAAAAATGGTGTTACTTAAAAAGTTCTAACAATTTAGGTAAAACAAGTAGCCATAGTAAATTTGATTTTTACTATAAGTAGTCAATTCAAAAAAAATATATACCACTAATAAAAGAAACCCCGAGATGGCAAAAGCAGTTATTGCACTCGGACTACTATTTGCTTTATTATTAGCAATCGGTTTAATAATAGTTTTGGCTATGTACTTTACTAAAAAAAGTAAAAAAAGTAAAAGTGACGATGATGACGAAACCCCAGACAAAAAACCCGAACTTACGTTTGATCTAGATGCGACCAAAACAATCAATCCACAAGAGGAAGATAATGGTAACCAGGAAGGGTACGCCATAGAATATGCAGGTGGTGAATTTATAGACCTCACGTTATCATGGAATAACGGTCAAGGATTTGAAGGTGTTGTAAACAAACTTATATTTACACGATACGTTGGTGGTACAAAGATCCAGGATGATAAAGAGACAGATAAAGCTGATGAAATATCCGATAACGGGTCTGGTTCCGTTACATTTTCAGGTACCGATGTTTATGACGGTGTTGACACAAAGGGTGTAAATGTAATTAAAGCGTATTATAATGAGATGAAACCAGAAAATTTGTTAGCAACTGCCGAAGTTGAAATTACAGATGACGATTTTGATCAGGTTATGGAAGGGGAATTTAAAACCATTGTTATTCCCGTTTCGATAAAAGAAGATTCGTTTAAACTTGAAAAAACCACAAAGAAAACGTATTATAATCTCTCTCTCGATACACGTGACGAAAGCACTCAACTAAGACTTGTAGAAAGTTGGTATACGATAAAACAAAACGGTGATAAATACACGTTCACAGGTTCTACCGGTAAACCACTTACACTCAATGGTAATACCGAATTTAAAATACAAAAATATCAAGGTAGTAGCATTCTTCTTCGCGCATCGGACGATAAAATATATTACGACGATGGTGATAACGACGGTGCATACGTTTCTCTCGATCAAATGCGTACCAGTACATGGAAAGATGCAAAGTTTATTTTAGCATCCAGAATGGCGAGCGAATTTCCAACAGGAAGACCAACTACCGAAGAAACAATGGAAAACAGTGAAGGTCACTGGACAATCACCTCGGCCGACGCTTCAACCTCTGGTGTAAGTAAAGTTGTATGGAGAGGTGCTGATGGTAAACATAATTTTATAAAAGATGGTAAAACAAATGAATGGGAGTCTCAAACTGTCAAAGCTGGTGACACTGGTGAACTAATGTTTGATAATGATGGATTATTGACGAAAGCGGGTGTAATCGAAATTATAAGAAATTCACAGGGAAGACCAAATAGAGATAATCTTCAATATAAATGGTGTATACGTAGACCAGGTACATCTGGTAGAGCGTCGTCCATCAAAAACGATTATCCTGGCGCCTCAAGTGGACCAAGTTACAAAGTGTGGGATTTATGTGATAACGACGGTTAAAAACTTGACTTAAAGAAAGCCTAAGTTAGAAATGATTTAAAAATAAAATTAATAAAAATAGTAAAGTAAAAATGTCAGATTCTATTGAAAATATTCTTATCGGTCTTGTTCGTGATTCAAACGACCACATTGATAAAATAAACAACAGCGTCCTTTCCAACAATAAGTTATTACAAACACTTGTTGAAAAGGTTACAAAAATCGAAGAAGAGAATAAATGTCTTCGTGAAAAGATGGATTCGGTTATCGAAACAAATACACGTCTCCGTGAAAAAATAGAAGTATTGGAGAAACCGGTACCTGAACACCCAAAGAAAAAAACTAAAGTTCCTAAAGAACCAAAAGTTGAGTGTTCAGAAATGACGGCAAAGGGTAATAAGTGTACAAAACCATGTATCCCCGGTGAAACGTGTTGTACATTACACATGAAAATGCGTGAAAGACGAGCATGTTTACCTGTACCTACGGAACCGAGGAAAAAACGTCCTATTCTAAAAAAGAAAAAGAAAGAGGTTCCCGTACATAATCACAAACCCGGTGAATTACCAACTGAAACGTGTGAATTATGTGAAACACACGGTGATATATTTGATCCTGGTATGCCTGATACAGAATTTGAGGAATCTCAGGATGATGGTGATATATCGATAGAGGAAAAACTACGTAAAATGCTTGATGAAGAAGAGAATTAATTTTTAATGTATGATGGGTAACGTACCATCGGTGCATAAGCACCTTGTGCGAATAATAATGCGGTAAGTCCACCAACGAATATAAGTGTAAATATCCAACCAAATAATGTTTTTCTTAGAATTTTGTAATTAACACCCTTTACACCTTCTAATAACCCAACACCAACAGTTGCACCTACTTGACAATGTGTTGTTGATAAGGGCCAACCAAGTCTACTTCCCATAATAATGACACACGCACTCCCCAATTCAATACACGCCCCACGACTTGGTGTGATTTTAGTGAGTTTTGTGCCAAGTACATTCATGATTTTATACCCAAACGTTGCTAAACCAATGACTATACCAGATGCACCTAAAGAAAGTATCCAATACGCGTCGCTGCCTAGATCATTTTTCTTATCTGATAATTCACCCGATTTATATATGGCCCATATTGCTCCGAATGGTGCGATTGAATTCGCGACATCATTTGCGCCGTGTGCGAATGCACCACAACACGCCGTTATGATTTGTAGATATCGCATAGATATTTCTGCATTTTCATCAAATTTCTCGGCATTTTCATGTATATCCATTATGGTTTCATCTTTCTTTACAATTTCTTTAGGATCCATGTTTATAGCATTTTTAATGTAAGTGTAAATGCGTTCATGTAGT
>Ga0207993_1000132_pt1 | contig 30111 bp, 35 predicted proteins | sample ETN01SmetaG_2_FD_185791 | JGI IMG/M metagenome (GOLD analysis project Ga0207993, IMG submission 185791) | Marine microbial and viral communities from oxygen minimum zone, Eastern Pacific Ocean - ETNP2014F12-01SV265 (SPAdes) (version 2) | ecosystem: Environmental > Aquatic > Marine > Oceanic ...
AACGACGGACAACCACGTAACAAGTATTCTTACGCTGATAGAAGACGCTACAGGCACGGTAATAGATAACTTATACACATTCGTATGGATGATACTTTAACAGCCCTTCAGGGCGATTTTAAGCTGTTTCTACAGGCATTGTGGGACCAGCTTGATTTACCTTCTCCAACTAGAGCACAATATGCCATCGCAGACTACCTACAAAACGGACCCAAGAGACTCCAGATTCAAGCCTTTCGAGGTGTTGGTAAATCTTGGATTACTGGTGCTTTTGTGCTATGGACCCTTTTTAAAGATCCGGAGAAAAAAATAATGATAATTTCTGCTTCTAAGGAAAGAGCAGACAACATGAGCATCTTTCTACAGAAGCTAATTATCGAAACACCATGGCTAAAGCATCTAAGACCTAAGTCAGATGATGCTAGATGGTCACGTATATCCTTTGATGTTTTATGTTCACCCCACCAAGCACCTTCAGTCAAATCCGTTGGTATAACTGGACAAATGACTGGAAGTCGTGCAGACCTAATGATTCTCGACGACATAGAAGTTCCCGGGAACAGTATGACGGAGTTGATGCGTGAAAAACTTCTTCAACTCTGTACAGAAGCCGAGTCAATCCTTACGCCGAAAGACGATAGCCGTATTATGTATCTCGGGACTCCTCAGACTACTTTTACTGTTTATCGTAAGTTGGCAGAGCGGTCTTATAGACCATTTGTTTGGCCGGCAAGATATCCCAAAAACCTTACACCATACGAAGGATTAATAGCACCTCAATTACAAGAAGACATAGACAATGGAGCACAAACTGGAGAATCAACTGACCCTGACAGATTTGATGATGAGGATCTCCTACAAAGAGAGTCATCTATGGGACGAAGTAATTTTATGCTTCAGTTCATGTTGGATACAAGTCTTTCAGACGCTGAAAAGTTCCCTCTTAAAATGGCTGACCTTGTTGTTACCAGTGTTAATCCTACTGAAGGACCCGACAACGTTATATGGTGCTCCGATCCAAGAAATATCCTTAAAGATCTACCAACAGTCGGCTTGCCCGGGGACTACTTCTACTCACCTATGCAATTACAAGGAGAGTGGACTCCATATTCGGAAACCATCTGCTCGGTTGACCCCAGTGGAAGAGGATCTGATGAAACAGCAGCATGCTACATATCCCAGAAAAACGGCTTTCTCTATCTTCACGAAGTGCGAGCCTATAAGGATGGGTACTCAGACAATACCTTGCTTGACATACTAAAAGGATGTAAAAAATACAACGCTACAACCTTAGTAGTAGAAACAAACTTTGGAGATGGAATCGTAAGTGAACTATTTAAAAAACATATTCAAAATACCAAACAAGCAATCTACATTGATGAAGTACGGGCAAATGTTAGGAAAGAAGACAGAATCATTGACGCGCTTGAACCTATTCTTAACCAGCATCGTCTTGTTGTTGACCGTGGGGTTATTGAGTGGGATTACAGCTCGAACAAAGACAGTCCACCTGAAAGTAGGCTCCTCTATATGCTCTTTTACCAGATGAGCAGGATGTGCCGGGAGAAGTACGCTGTAAAACACGACGACAGATTAGACTGTCTAGCTCAAGGAGTTAAGTACTTTACAGATTCTTTATCTATCTCTGCACAGTCACAAATAGACCTAAAGAAACAAGAAGACTGGAATGATATGCTTACAGCTTTTATAGATGACCCACAATCTATGACTAATCATTTAGTACTTGGAATGGACGTTAACCAAAGACAACAAGCTAGAGGTAAGTCTGGTGGAAAGTCTACTCCTACTTGGTTTTAGGGGGTAGTGTCACGTATACAGGGGAAGGGTGGACCCTTGTAGGGGAGCTTCGGCTCCCTTTTAATAAATATCCGTGAATGATATTCCTTTAAAACCACTCCTCCAAAGGGTTCGGAGTAGAGAGTTCTATTAATAACACTATATATGCCTAAACTTAAACTACAAACTTTTAGAAAGTTATACAAGAGTCTTAAAACTCCTTGGAAACCACTCAACTGGCTAATACTTGGTTATTTGATTGGCATAGAAGACAGATACATACAACTTAAATCAGCTCATGCTGTTGATGTGGCTGTAAGAAAATTTAAAGCTGAACATCAGTATGATACAAACCCACCTGAAGTAAAAATGAAAAAGACTCCAACTGGTTGGGAGATGTCGATTGGAGATATAAAAGATGACTAATGTTGGTCTAGAAATCGTATTCTGGACTGTTTTAACCCTATATTTATTCACCCGAATAGGACTTTTTAAATGAAGATATTTCTTGATTCTGCTATTACTACAGATATCCAAGATAGATTAGCAACCGAGATAATAGATGGTGTAACAACCAACCCCACTCTTATAAAAAAGAGTAATGAAGACCCTGATGTGGTCTATAAAGAACTGTATGACATGCGTGTTAAAGATCTTTCTATAGAAGTAAAAGGAGAGACTGCACAAGAGTTATCAGCTAATGGCATACTGTATGGTCGTAAGTACGGAGAAGTAGCAACTATTAAACTACCTTGTACTGTTGAAGGTATAAAAGCTTGTAAGAAACTGTCAATACTGGGTTATAAAACTAATATGACTTTAGTATTTAGTGTTAGCCAAGCAATACTGTGTGCAAAGGCTGGTGCTACTTATGTTTCTCCTTTTGTGGGGAGATTGGACCAGATTGGAGAGGATGGGATACAACTTATTCAAGATATTGCCAGAGTTTTCTGTGTGCATGATATTAAGACACAGATCTTGGCTGCTTCAATCCGTTCTCCTAAGCAAGCAGAGGATGCTTACCTAGCTGGAGCACATATATGTACTTTGCCAGTCAAAGTCTTCGATAAAATGTTCCGTCATACACTTACAGATGATGGTCTTAAGCAATTTGCCATAGATTTTGGCATAAATTTCTGAGATGGAATAGCGCATCGGCACGGGCGAAAATTACCCCCAAGGGGGGTAGCAAAATCGTCCGGCGGATCTATGATCCGGTGAACTCCCAGTCATAGCAAGGGATTTGCTGGGCAATACACGCGCGATCAATTAACGCGCCCGCCCGCGGGAACAATTAACGCGCACAGGCACGCGATCAATCAACGCACGCAGCCGTACGCCCGCGCGGTTTACTTGTCTCTCGATCTCTCGCGATCTGTTGCCGACCAGATTGACCAAACGAATTTATCCAGTGATACCAACCGATCTGATGGGGCTTGTGACAGTTTGTTGACTGGTTTGGCTGACTAACCGATACACCGTGGTATAATGACAACAGAGAGTGTTGTTTAACGTTATGTTATTTATCTCTCCCTTTAGGGTGAGAGAGATAACTAACTTAACTACAACACCTCTCCCTCGACGAATCGACGAAATTTCATAACAAACAACAATCCAGAGCAGCCACACAACCGTAAAGGTTGTTGAGTCCAGTGCCCCTTCAGGACAAGAAGTTGACCGGCCTTGATAAGCGGAGCGTAGAGCTCCAAGTCCGCAGAGAAAGCGGTGACGGCGACCACGAAAGTGGGATTTGGGTAAAGACACCGGCGAGAACTTCCGCCACGTCGTTTATACAAGTGCTAACTTATACACCTTGGTATCTTTGATACCAGATAGCGAGTTAGTCCTTGCGAGGTGGTGTCCCTACAGCCACGCAAGAACGGTGCAACTCCGTTGCTATCACTTGGCTTTCGAGCCAAATTGTTAATTTATTCGGAGAATTATTATGTTTGGTTACACAATTGTAAACCGTAGGTTTAGCGATGCCATCGAGTTCGCTGCTGTCAACGTCCTTCAAGGACGCTGCATTGTCAGATTCAAAGAATCTGGTGCTGAGTATCTTTACAAGAACGTCAGCCGTCGCAGACTTTTAAGTCTGTTACTTGATAACAACAAAAGCCTTGGCTTTTGGATTCAGTACTTGGCTAAGAATGCTATTCAAGAGAATAGATATCGTCCAGCTACTGGAGCTATGACTTATAACCGTATAGGTTATAGCTACTTCAATGAGATACCACAGTATCTCGCTGTTCAAAACGTGGCTGGCTAGTCATGACTAGAGTTCACATTACTAGGCGATCTTCCAACTCTAAAGTTGGCAAGATCCCAGTCACAACCAGCGAAGCTGGCACATGTCCAACAACTTGCGGCATGTATGACACTTGCTACGCAAAGACTGGACCCCAGTCATGGCACTGGAACAAGGTCACCAAAGGTGAACGCGGCGGTAGTTGGGATGACTTAGCCAAGTTTGTTTCACAATTAAATGCTGGTCAATTATGGCGGCACAATGTTTCCGGGGACATCCCGTATGTCACCGCACCAGATGGGCAAGAGCTCATCAACTTAGCATTACTTAAACAATTAGTTGATGCTAATAAATCCAGTGGTGCCAAGGGATATACATATTCCCATCATAAACTTAATACCCATAATCTGGAAGCTTTAAGGTATGCTAACAAGAACGGATTTACAATCAATGCTTCATGCGAATCACTCGCGCAAGCTGATGATGCAATACGGCAGGGACTACCAGCAGTATGTGTTGTTAATTCCGACAAGGTCACACCAACACACACGCCCGACGGTCACAAAGTAACAATATGTCCGGCACAATTACATGAACATGTACAATGTGCAAACTGCAAACTATGTAGTCATAGCAACCGATCTAACGTGGTCGCTTTCTTATCACATGGCAACAGATCACGTAAGGCAAATGAGTTTTTAACTGATTAACTTATGCACTTTAGTATAACATTAGGGGTATAATATATATCCCTAATTTATATTTTTCCACACTCATAGTCGCACACTCATGTGTCTCCACACTCACACGCCAATCGTGTGTCTATACATGGAAGTATATATTTTTTTTATTTATCAAGGACGCAGATCATGGACGCAGGGACGCAAGGTCTCAAGGCTCAGGGTCTCAAGGTCTCATGGACACAGGGCTGCTGCTGACTCCGAACAGCAGGGACGGTTCAACTCCGTCTATGTCCACTTGCCCACGCAATGAGCGGGGCTTACTGACTAATGACCGACACGACACTAATCAACAAGGTCTATGACATAGCTAATGGTTATGACCCAGACATAGATGACACTACTTCCTTTCAAGATATCGTTAAGACTCTTGAAGTAATGAAGGATAAAGCACTTAAGTTTGAACTTATTGAAGCATCATTCAGACCTGAGCCACAGCTACCGGAGATCCACAAATGCGACATATAAATGCACTAATGAATAGTTCTCAATACGAGAATCTCAATACCTTGCTCATGGAAGCAAGAGACAGAGCCAAGGACAGTATCCTTACATGTCAATTAACTGTTGAAGAAATTGATGAACTTGAGGAGGTATTGCTGTGATGCAAACCAAAACTATTAACGTGGCTGACCTACTTAATTATTCAGACAGGGCAGTTATATCCAAGATTGTAAGCGAAAGAGTTTTCGCTGAATATGGTGACTTGCATGAGTTCAAATGGCAAATGAGCGTAACAGGACACTTTGAAATACCGGAGACATTATGACTACTTATGAAGTAAGGACAAGTAAAACTGTATTTAATTACTACAGATTTGATGCCAAGGATGCAGCTCATGCTGAACAAATGGCTTTAACCTTCGGAAAGATAGGAAGGATAGACACAATACACGACAAAAAGAAAGTTGATTACTCAAAAGAACTATGACTATAGACGTTAAACAAACATTGAATTACTCAGCAGCTATACGCAAGGCTGAACCAGACTGGGACGACGATCAAGTACGCAGAGCCGCAGAGCATTGTGTTCTGTATATGGACGTACGGATTAAACCAGCAAAGTTAAAGAAACATCTTGAAGACTTTAAAGATAGTAGTAACTATTTCTAACTACAAGACTACGCCTGACAGTCAGTAAACCCCCAGAAATGGACAGGTAAATATACACACTCATCAGGCTCGCCATGATTACCTATCAAGTTATCTATCGTCTACCCGACGAGGAGAAGCATTGGTTTTTGATTAAAGCCGATTGCGATGAAGAAGCTGCTTATTCAGCACTGAACTGGACTAAAACCCACCGTTACAACCTCATTGATGTAAGGAGAATCACATGAAAAAGAAATACTTTCCCAACAACTGGCGAGCTATTAAGGACACACCTGACAAACACTTTGTGTCAATGCCGTATGAACAGTTTACGGACTGGAAAATACATGGCTATGACATCCCTGACTCTGTGTATTCGATCATAAGAACCATGGACACTCAAGGAAAAGTAGAAGAGTTTTATTACAACACTCCACGTCATACACATAACCGTATACGTAAATCAATTAATGAAAACAAAGAGATTTACTTATGCACTATGGAAGGAATGTACCACCTTAAACCCTCAGATTTACCTCTCGATTTCAATAACAATGAACACAAGAACATTCAATAGAAGATTACAAACATTAAGTAGCGAAATACACAGACATCCAAATGTTGATGAACTGCTTAACATAATGTCACAACAATTAGAAGACGACACTCCAGTAGCAGAACAAGAACTGCTACCACTATGTTCATAGTGAACATATTGATTTACTCATGTACGTAGCCCGTGCTTGTATCTCATGTTACTTTAGTCCCAACAGAATTTATACCCGATGGAACTTTTCTCAAAAGGCGATTTCTATTTAGGCATGGATGAAGAAAAGTTTTGCGACTTTGATATACATGTTGGTAGATTCGTGATACAATACACTTGTCCCAAAGGACAAATAAAACCACCACCCAAGGATGATGGAGCGAGCAACCGACCCATGGAAGGATCAGCTGACAGATAGTCAGATGGAGAAGCTCTTTAAATGTTTAAAGACATTTATGATCTTCGATCCTGAAATGCCATTGCAACTACAATTGACTTTTTTATACATCGCATCACATGACGGATGTCATAAGCAAGCGATGGAAGCTGCATTGGGTTACTCTAACGCTGCTGGTAGCAGGAACACTGACTACTTAGCAGAGATTCATCGTTACAAAAACAAACCGGGGCTGAAACTGATTAGCAAGGAACGAGATCCTTCTAATCTGAGGAGGTATCAACTCGTCCTTACTAAATCTGGTAAGCAACTGGTAGATACTCTCAAGGAACAACTCTATGGCTAAAGCTATTACTTGGGGAGAGTGCTTAGATTACACGCTCCGCAATCTCGAAACGTGGCGTAATGGAGGAGGACGTGATTCCGCAATCCTATATTCTGGATACTTTACTAAATATCAAGGAAAAACATTCCCAGCTCATCGGATCTCGAAAGCTCTAATGACTGATATATGTACATCACTTGAAGAGTCTGGTAAAAAGAATGCCACTATCAATAGGTTTATATCGGCAGTCTCGACAGTACTTAAATTCTGTAAAGAGAATGAAGTTATTACCTTTGATCTTCCAACTCCTTTTAAACGTAGAAAGGAACGTGACAAAACTGTTCGCAAGTACTACACCAAAGAACAAGTTAAGGAAATGCTACGCATATCCAAAGACTACATGTTCAGGAACGACTTGCATGACTTAATCCTCGCAGCATCCTTAACAGGTATGCGATTAAGTGAGTTACTTAAGTTACCAGCATGGGCAGTGGACTTTAATCTTGGCGTTATCAATGTTGAAATGACTAAGAATGAAGAAGCTAGATGTGTACCTATACATCCCAAGCTACGTTCCACACTCATCAAGCGGTGCGAAGATGCTCCACCAAAGGGCTACCCCGGTGTGAAAGTATTTGGTAATGACTGGAAAAATGCTGATGCTGTGCGTTGGCAATTCGGTCAACTAATACATAAACACATGGACTTCCCAGATGATGGAACATACGTATTCCATTGCTTAAGACATAGTTTTGCTACTTGGCAACTTGCTGGTGGATGCCCACCCATTGATCTAATGAGCATATTAGGTCACCGTCATCTTCAGACAACAATGGTATATGCCAAGCCAACTGATGATGGCAAACGAAACTCTATGAATAAGCTGGAATTTTAATAGTTCCATCGGATCCGTAGATACTACAATGTTTCCATTTACTGGATTTTATGAGATATGTTAAGCGCGTCTGTTATACTAAATTCGCTGAAAAGCCTTGGGAGTGTGGCGGAATTGGTAGACGCGCCGGACTTAAAAACCGCATAACTTAAAATTCATAATGGTATTCGATCTTGGCAGAAATGCTGAGATCTTTTTATTTGCAACGGTGTTTAATCTATACACCTTCGCATAAATCCGTACAAAATATCCATAGAACAAAATACATGCCTTTACGTGCTGAAATTGAGCAGCAGGAGACATTAGAACGTAACCAAATCAAGGGCGGATTAGAAAAAATAAGGAAGGATACCCTTCACTTAGAAAAAAAAGAATACGCATCCGCTACTGTTTATGGTTCTGCTTCCATTGCTACATTGTTGCCAACATTTGTTGAATATTTAAATAAGAGAAAAGAAGAAAGAAAATTAACAGCTGTTAAGGGAGCTGGTCATCTTATTGGCTTGTTACCTTATTTATTTGCACTTGATACAGAGTCGCAAGCTGTTATTGCAGCCAAACTTACATTTGATAAAGTATTTTCTCCAAGAAGAAAAAATCAATTAGTTGTAAGTGTTACGGATTCAATAGGAAGTGCGATTGAAGCTGAGTGCCAAATGCAATACTACGAAAAAATAGCACCTCCATTATTTGAAGCATTAAAAGAAACATACTGGCATCAAGCTAAAGGTACAGAATATAAGCGCAAGTCTATGCAAACTATCATGAATAAGCATGATATTGTGCCTTGGAAACCTTGGAGTAGAGAATGGAAAGTAAAGTTAGGAGGTTTTTTACTTAATTGTTTAGCAGAATCATCGGGTTGGTTTGAAAGTGTAGAGAAAAGAAAAGGTAACAAGTCAGATGCATATGTAATAACAACAGATGAATTTAATAAACATAAGGAAGAAATAGTAAGGATTACAGAATTGTTTAGTCCACTAACTAAACCAATGCTTATTGAACCTCGTGATTGGACAAACTTATACGATGGTGGCTACTACTTAAATCAGTTAACTAATTGCCATGAAATGGTAAGAAGAGGGGTAGTGTTACGTATACAGGGGAAAACAACTTATCAATTTTTAAACCAAATACAAAAGGTTAAATACCGACTTAGTGACTTCATAGTTGGAGTAGCTAAAGAGTTGGAAGAGAAAGAAATTGAAGTAGGAAAGTTTCGTCCTGTTATTAATCATCCAATACCTCCAAAACCAGCTGACTTTGATACTAATAAAAATAGTAAAAAGCAATGGAAAAAAGATGCTGCGATAGCACACAACAAGAATGCTAACGAATGGAGAATATCTTGTAGAACTAGAATGACAATGAATTGTGTCAGGGAGTTTGAAGATAAAGATTTCTACATACCTTGGTCGTTTGATTATCGCGGACGAGCTTACCCTATACCTAGTTTTTTAACTCCACAAGACACAGACTTTGGTAAAAGTTTACTGAGGTTTAGTGAGGAGTCAGAGATTACTGAGGATGGGATGAAGTGGTTAGCTTTTCAAGTAGCTACTACTTATGGTCTTGATAAAGCGACTATGGAGGAGCGGTTATCTTGGGTTATACAAGATGAAAATACAAAGTTAATTGAACGAGTAGCTACAGATCCAATCAATAACATAGGAGATTGGGAAGTAGCTGATGAACCTTGGCAATTTCTAGCTGCATGTCACGAGTATTACTGCGTGGTCATGGGAGGATTGTCAGGCAAAACTACTACTGGTTTACCCGTGGCAACTGATGCAACATGCTCAGGTCTACAGATACTGGCTGGTCTAGCTAGGGATAAGTCCACAGCACGTTTGGTCAATGTAATACCAAGCGATAAACCTCAAGATGCATATCAAGTTATAGCTGATAAAAGTCGTCCTCATATACCTGAAAGGTTACGTCCTTATTGGGATAGAAAGAAGACTAAAAGATGCGTTATGACAATACCCTACAATGCTAAACCTTTTAGCAATAGGCAGTACATAAGAGATGCATTCAAAGATATAGATATTGAGGTAGAAAAAGAAGAACTAACACAAATAGTTCAAGCGGTCAGGAGTGCTATGGAAGTAGTAGTCCCGGGACCGATGAAAGTAATGCGCTGGATAGAGAAAGAAGTAAGTAAAGCTATTAAGAATGGAGCTAAAGAATTAACTTGGGTCACACCATCTGGCTTTAGGGTCACACAAAAGTTAATGAAACAAGATTGGAAACGTATAAAGATGCAATTATTTGGAACTACAAACTTACGAGTAAGTATTCCAGATCAAGAATTAGGAGTAGATCTATTACATCACAAGAACGCAACTGCACCAAACCTAATACATTCATTAGATGCAAGTTTGCTACATTTATCTGCGACAAGATTTGATGCACCAATAAGTTTGATACACGATAGTGTCTTGTGTAGAGCTACAGATATGACATTTCTTTCTACATTAGTGCGCGATACCTACATGCACCTCTTTGCAGAGCATGACTTTTTAAAAGACTTTGCCCAAGCTATTGGAGCAGAGACTGAACCACCGATTATCGGAGACTTACAACCGTCCGAGGTAATTGAATCCACTTATTTTTTCTGTTGATGAAAAACATACACGTAACTAAAGATCCTGTAACCCTTGAAGGTTATCAGGCGATATTAAAACCAAGTAAATTTGGCTACTCACTGAAGGCTGTTGTCGGTCAGGATATAGTTAATGCACTTGAGACTGAAAGAGCTGACTGTCTTAAATGGGCAGAGTCAAAGTTAAAGAATCCAAAGAGGTCAACACTTAGACCTGAACCTTGGGAAGAAGTAGCTGATGGGAAATATATTATTAAGTTCTCATGGGCTGATGATAAGAAACCACCTGTTGTTGATACAGAAGGTACTCCAATAACTAATGAAGACACTCCAGTTTATGAAGGATCCAAAGTTAAACTTGGATTCCATCAGAAACCATACATACTTAGAGATGGTGTTACTTATGGAACATCATTAAAATTGTCTGGTGTACAGATTGTCTCTATACAATCCGGAGCTGGTGTAGATACTGGTGATTTAGATGAAGATGGAGTAGCAGATTTATTTGGTAAGACACAAGGCTTTAAGGCTGATGATCCAAACGTCACACCTTCAGAAGAAGTTGCTATTGATGATGACTTCTAATGTTCAAATCAGGATTAGAGGAGAAAGTCTCTGATCTTTTATGTGAGTTAGGTGTTGATTATGAGTATGAAGGTACAAGTTTTTCTTATACTATCGCTCATAAATACACACCTGACTTTGTTTTACCTAATGGCGTATGCCTTGAAACAAAAGGATTTTGGCGACCTGAAGATCGCCGTAAGGTTAGACAAGTAATAGCAGAGAATGAGATTGATTTAAGGATGGTATTTCAAGATCCTTATAAAAAAATTAGTAAAAAATCTAAAACAACTTATGCACAATGGTGCAAAAGATATGGAATTAAATGGTGTGCTTTTCACGCTATACCAATTGATTGGTTGACATGACCGACAGCGAATTTATAAGACACGAACCATGTCCAAACTGCGGCTCATCTGATGCACGTGCTGTATATACAGATGGGCACACTTATTGTTTTAGCTGTCAAGCTAGGACTACTGGAGATGGGCAACAACACACTCATCACATGCAAACAAATGTCACTTTTAAAGGATCAGCCCAAAGGCTGCAAAAACGAAACATCAGTGAAAAAACCTGCGAAAAATATAAAATCTACCGAGATGCAACACACCTACGCTTCCCTTATTTCGATGGCTCTGGACGCATTCAAGGATTCAAAACCAAAGACAAACTAAAAAACTTTAAGTATGAAGGAGTTTCCACTGACACCTTATTTGGTCAGCATTTATTCCCTACTTCTGGTAAACGTATTGTTATTACTGAAGGTGAATTAGATGCTGCGAGCTGTTATGAAGCAATGGAGAACTGGCCGATGGTTTCGCTACCACATGGGGCACAGGGAGCCAAAAAGGATCTTCAAAAACAAATACCTTTATTACAAGGATATGAGGAAATCGTCTTATTCTTCGACAATGACGAAGCAGGACGTAATGCAACAGAACAGGCAGCATCCATCCTCCCGCTCGGCAAAGTTAAGATTGCCCGATTGGATAAATATAAAGATGCTTCAGATGCCTTACAAGCTAATGATGCAAATGCTATTCGCCGTGCAATATATGATGCGAAGCCTTATCAACCTGATGGCATCGTTGATGGAAAAACATTACTTGAACAAGTAACAACTCCTAACCCACCATGTAATCACTCATATCCCTTCCCGGGACTGCAAGCTATGACCCATGGGATACGCTTTGGTGAGCTGACTACGATTACAGCAGGAACTGGACAAGGTAAATCAACCTTTTGTCGTCAATTAGCGACGGAGTTGTTAAACACAGGAGAAAAGGTTGGCTACATCGCATTGGAGGAATCCAACAGGCGAACAGCTTTAGGACTTATGTCTGTAGCTGTGGGAAAAGCCCTGCACCTTGGAGAACACGAATATACCACCCTAAAAGATGCCTACGATTCCACTATCTTGGGTTGGAACCTTTATTTATACGACCATTTTGGTAGTTTATCTGCGGATACTATCTACAGTCGCATTGAATACATGGCTCTGGGCTTAGATACTAAAGTAATTTTTCTTGACCACTTATCCATATTACTTAGTGGATTAGATGGAGATGAGAGAAGAATGATAGATAAAACTATGACTGATTTAAGAAGTCTAGTTGCAAGAACAGGAATTAAATTATTTTTAGTTTCTCACTTAAGAAGAGCGCAAGGAGATAAAGCAATAGAAGACGGACAAAAAGTATCAATTGGAATGCTTCGCGGATCTGCATCTATTAGTCAGCTATCCGACACCGTACTCGCCTTGGAACGCGACCAGCAAAACCCAGATGATGTCTCGACATTACGAGTTTTAAAGAATAGGTATTCAGGCGAAACAGGTGTGGCTGCTCAACTGAAATATGACAAAACCACCTGTAAATTCAATGAAACTACGGACCCAATTTTCAATCCCAACACAGACTTCTGAGTTGGATGAATTAAAAAAACCAAACCCACCTACAAAAGAAGCAAAAAAGAAAGCAAAGTTTAAAGATAAAACATATGTCAGACAAACAAATGCTGGTATTTGATTGCGAAACTAACGGATTATTACATGACGTTTCTGAGATACATTGCATCGCCATCTACGACTCCCAGAAAGAGGAGACGTTCATATTTAACAATCAAGGTAACGACTGCTACCCGATCACGGAAGCTTTGCATTGGCTCACCCATGCTGATGTCATCGTTGGTCATAATATTGTTGGCTACGATATACCTGTTCTTCGGAAAACTTATTCTTGGTTTGAGCCTTGTAATAATGTTGTCGATACTCTTGTCTTATCTAGGTTATATCATCCAAACTTGATGGAGATAGATAAAAAAAGAAACATAGAAAGGATGCCTTTACAACTGTATGGCAGACATTCTTTAGAAGCATATGGATATCGCCTTGGTGAATATAAAGGTGAGTTTGGCAAAACAAGTGACTGGAAAGAATGGTCACAAGAAATGCAAGATTATTGCGTACAAGATGTACAAGTAACAACTAAATTATGCGAACACTTCCGCCCCTTGATGACTCGTGTAAATTAGAGCATCAAGTCGCCCAGATATTAACTGAACAAGAAATACATGGATGGCAATTTAATGAACAAAAAGCTCTCGAACTTGAGTCATCTCTCAGAAGCGAGATGGAAGAAACTCAAGCAATACTTCGAGGACAATTCCCTTACGTTGCAGGATCGTTGTTCACTCCTAAACGAGATAACGCAACACAAGGATACAGAGAAGGATGTGAAATACAACGAATAAAGGAGTTTAACCCAACATCACGAGACCACATAGCATGGATTCTGACGACTCATTTCAAAGTCAAATTGAGCAAGACCACCACGACTGGGAAACCAATTATAGACGAGATTACATTGATGGAGATAGATATTCCCTTCTCCAAACTATGTGCGAAATGTTTGACGATAAAGAAGAAGCTTGGAATGATATCCGAAGGCGTGAACGCATGGAACAGGCTTGTTACGAGTGAAGGTCGAATACACCATCACTGCTCGGTTAGTACGAACACATTTAGATGTGCTCATCGTAAACCAAACCTAGCGCAAGTTCCTGCGGATAAAGAATTTAGAGAACTATTTACTGCTAGTCCGGGAAAAATAATGGTAGGTGCTGACTTATCTGGAATAGAGCTACGAATGTTAGCTCATTATTTAGGACGGTATGACGGAGGTCGATACGCAGACATACTACTGAACGATGATATACATCAAGTTAATGCAGACAAAATAGGAATCACCCGCAGACAAGTTAAGACTGTCACTTATGCATTTCTCTATGGCGCGGGTAACGAAAAATTAGGACTAAGTTATGATAACTCTTTACAACCCACGAAAGCCCGTAAAAAGGGACAAGAGATTAGAGAAGCTTACGTCGCTGCTATCGAAGGACTCTCCGACTTACTTGGAGCGGTTGCAGATAAGGCTACTAAGGGTTACCTCGTGGCATGTGACGGACGACGAGTGCTGGTCGATAGCAAACACAAAGCATTAAATTATCTTCTCCAATGTAGTGCAGGAATAATAGCTAAAAGATGGATGGTTATTGCCAACGAATTAATAACAAAAAAATATACCCACACTCATCAACTAGCGTTTGTTCATGACGAATTGCAGTACGAGTGTTTAGAAAAAAATATAGATGAAATCAAGTTCGCCCTTGAATACTCAGCAATTAGAGCTGGAGAATATTATAAATTACGTATCCCCATCGCAGCAGAATCAAAATCAGGAAATAACTGGTCAGAAGTGCACTAGATGTGGAGTTACAAAACCATTAGATGGATTTTCTGAAAATAGCTATGGCTCTCAAAAATTTCACCGTAAAATTTGCATTACATGCAGAGATACTCAACAAGAATCTAAATTAGATGCTGTTGAAAATAAATGGGGTATAAGAGATGCTTCATTAGTGCAAAAACATAGACCTCCTGAAAATACTCCTTGTGAATGTTGTAAAACTCCTATGACATATGGACAAGAAATGAACAGTATGTGCTTCGATCACGATCCAGTAAACAAAAAATTTAGAGGATGGATTTGTAAAAGATGCAACGTAGGTCTTGGCAATGCTGGAGATAATGACGAAGGCGTTATGAACTTCGTAAGATATTTAACACTTTATGAAATTACTAATTGATGCCGATTACATAGTATATAAATGCTGTGCATCGACAGAAACGGAAATTGATTTCGGTGAAGATTTAATAGTAGTAACTTCTAATTTTACTGAAGCATACAAATGTGTAAAACGTGAATTAGACAAAATTGCAAAAGAATTAGGTGAGTTTGATGAGATGATTCTCTTCTTTACAAGCCCTAATAATTTTAGGAAAAAAATCTTACCGGAATACAAAGGTCATCGACAGAGAAAAAAGCCCTGTGGATTTAAAAGGGTCATCAATAATTTAAAAATTGAATACAAAGTTATTATTAAAGATACTTTAGAAGCAGACGATACTTTAGGTATATATGCAACTAAGTATCCGGGAAACATTATTGTCTCACCTGATAAAGATATGAGACAGATACCGGGTAAATTATATGACTTTAAAGAGACAGTTGAGATTACACCTGAAGATGGTGCTAAATGGCATCTTATACAGACACTTGCTGGTGACAACACAGATGGCTACTCAGGTGTGCCGGGAATTGGTATAAAACGTGCCGAACAGATCTTCAAACTCAAAGGCTACACATGGAAAGCAGTAGTAGAAACTTTTGAAGAGAAAGACATGACTGAAAAAGATGCATTAATAAATGCACAACTTGCTCGCATACTTACTACTGAAGATTACGATCATGACAAAAAAGAACCAATACTCTGGACCCCCAAAGCCGATTACAAAATTGACTATGGAGCAAGATTTGAAGCTACGCCAGCTTGAAATCCAGCTTAGTAAACCAGAAACAAGAAAGGAAGACATTGCCACAGTAATGATTGCGTTACAAGAGCAAACTTTTGTCTTGTCAAATTGTATTAAAAACCTTATAGAAAAATGGCCGAAACCACCAACGACCACGGACCCTCGTACTACAAACGAGGTTCCATTAATGTTTGGGATTTTATTAGAGACCAACGACTCGGATTCCACCTTGGAAACGTAATCAAATACACATGCAGAGCGGGTCATAAAGACAACGACATACAAGATTTACAAAAAGCTATCCACTACCTACAAAATGAGATCGAATTTAGAACAAGCCAAAGAGTTCAGGAAGAAATATCAAATACAAAATTCTGATAATAAAGCAACGAGAGATTATCAAGTCAGCTTAATTACTGAAGAGTATATGGAATTTATTGAAGCTGAAATGATGCTGTTTAGAAATACCGATAAGTACAAAGAGGAAGCTCTTAAAGAGTTAGCTGATCTTGTTTATGTCTGTTATCAGTATGCAGCAAACATGGGTTGGGATTTAGACAGAGCATTAAAGCTAGTACATAAAAGTAATCTATCGAAACTAGATGAAGATGGAAAACCAATTAGAAGAGAAGACGGAAAGATATTAAAAGGACCAAATTACAAAAAACCCAACTTACATTCACTCATATAAATGGCTAACAAAATTGCTAGGACTGGTCGAGTCCAGTCATGGATTGATAATCCAACATCACGTCTACCCGTATCATGCACTGTCTTCGTAGTTGAAGACTCAATGGAGGGACCAAATGGAATCGAAAGCAGCTGGAAATTTGTATCACACGCTCTCAGATATGGAGCGGGTGTCGCAGTCCACTTGTCAAAACTACGACCAGCAGGAACGAAAACTAATAAAGGAACTGACACGCTTGTTGCAAGCGGTCCAGTGTCCTTCGCAAAAATTTACTCAACATTAAATGAAATACTTAGAAGAGGTGGTACGTACAGAAACGGCGCGTGTGTTATTCACCTTGACATTACTTCCCCCGATATTCTTGACTTCGTGCAGTGTTCCAGAGAAGAACTCCCATGGGTTAAACGATGTGTTGACCTTACCGAAAAACAATGGGCTAATACAGAAGATAGAACAAAGAAATCTATACTTGAAGGAATTGCAAAAGGAGACATTTGGCTCAACAAAATAAAATATGATGACAATGGAAACAGAATCTACAGCAACGTCTGTCTTGAGGTTTACTTGCCCTCACGCGGAACGTGCTTGTTACAGCACCTTAATATGTCAGCCTGTCGTATCGGCGACATACGACAAGGTATGCGTGAAGGTATGTCAGATTTGTGCCAGCTCCATAGTCGGACAGGGGTTGACAAGTCTGGAGAATATCTTGCGCCAGATCTCGACAGGCAAGTTGGATTCGGACTCTTAGGTCTAGCCAACTTCTTAGCAAACAACAACATCACATATGCCGAGTTTGGTAAGGCACTTAGAGCAACAAATAATGCTCAACCTTACGAAGGTAACGCAGGGTTAGCTGCGCGTGAACTTTACCTCGGCATACAAGAAGCAGCTAACATCGCAAGGGAGAACAACATGGTTAGAGCATTTGCTATAGCTCCAACGGCTAGTTGTTCTTATAGAAGTAGAGATCTCAATGGCTATACAGCAACTCCTGAGATCGCACCTCCTATAGCTCGAACAGTTGACAGGGATTCAGGTGAATTTGGGGTAGAACAAGTACAATATGGCAACGTAGAAATCGCATCCGAAGTGGGATGGGAGACTTATAAAGAAGTAGCAGATCAGATAATGATTATGCTTGATAGAACTGGATTGCTTCATGGCTATAGCTTCAACAGTTGGAGCGACATGGTGACTTACGATGAAGCTTTTATCGAAGAGTGGCTTAAAAGCCCACAGACTTCGCTCTACTACTCATTACAAGTGATGGGCGATACTCAAGATAAGTCTGATGCTTATGCAGCATTAGATCAATCCGAAGTTGATAATTACTTGGCAGAGTTAATGAGCAACAAACCTGATGAAATAGCTTGTGACTGTCAACAATGAACCCCTACGAAAAATTATTAAACAGAAAACGAAAATGGACTCCGGTCCAGACCACCAAAGGAAAACTTAAATATGGCGCAGAAGAAACGGTGTACCGTGCTCTCGCTGTACGCAACATGGAATGTCCGGTTGGCGCGTTTGTATCTGATTCACTCTCTGAGATTCCTGAGAAAAGTAGAAAACTTTTGGAATCAAACATAAAAGATGAAGACAACCATGATTTAGCTCTTGGATATATTGCTAACGCTATAGGCGTAGACGACAAAGCCGAAGCAGAAGCATTACGCCTTAAAGAAGCATGGATTGCCCACCCAGATCACACCATTCTTAAAGCATTGGTAATTGAACGAGCGATATTTTTCGTTCTTTTACCCTTCTTTAGATTTAATGGTGATGCTGGATTAAGAACAGTTAGCGCAGATATCTCTAGAGATGAACAAATACATGTAGCTACAAATAGTCTTGTTTGTGCAGAGCTTGGCTTAAAACCTAGTCAAAGCTTAGACAAATTAAGAAAAGCTACGATCAATTGGATCATGCAACCTCTTAAGAACGATCATCCCGATAGATATTTGAGCAAAAAATTTTGGCTCGATGCGAGTGATCGACTTATGTACGAAGGTAAAGCTCCAGAATTTAATGCCACCAAAGCTGCACGTATGCCAGCTTTCTTTGAACATGCAAACACAAATCTCCCTCAATACTCTTAAGCTTCACAACGAAAGATTAGATGAGCTTTTAAAAAGACTTGAGGAAAACTTTGGATGGAAACCTATTCATCCTAAAGAAGACGTACAGACAATTATGTACAGAGCTGGTCAAGCCAGCGTTATTGAATATATAAAATCCATTATGGATGAGGAAATTTAATGTGCTTATTTAGACAATCATCTCCACCACCTCCACCACCACTAGCTCCATCTCCACCACCACCTCCTGCACCTCCTGCACCTACTAAACCACCAACACCTATAGGTACTGAGATGGATCCACAGGTACGGAGACAAAAGAGTAAAAAAGATAAGAACCCTTATTCAAAAGGAACTAGATCTTTAAGAATTAATTTAGATCAAAACGTTAATACTGGATCTGATACTCCATCAGGAGGAATTAATCAGTGAAATCAGCACGTGAAAGATATGAGAAACTTAGCAGCGACAGGCATCAATTTTTAGATACTGCTGTTAATTGCTCAGAACTCACGTTACCTTATTTAATTGATGATGATCTATCTACAAGACAAACTCATAAAAAATTAACCACACCGTGGCAATCGGTGGGTGCAAAGTGTGTAGTCAGTTTAGCTTCAAAGCTAATGCTTGCCTTGCTTCCACCGCAAACCACCTTCTTCAAACTACAAGTTAGAGATGACAAAATAGGAGAAGAATTACCACCAGAAATTAGAAGTGAACTAGACCTTTCATTTTCCAAAATGGAAAGAATGATAATGGATATCATTGCTGCATCTAGTGATCGGGTTGTAGTGCATCAAGCACTTAAACATTTAATTGTTGGTGGTAATGCTCTCTTGTTTATGGGTAAAGATGGTTTAAAAAACTATCCTCTTAATAGATATGTTGTCAACAGAGATGGTAACGGAAATGTATTAGAAATAGTTACAAAAGAATTAATTAATAGAAAGGTATTAGGTATTGATTTACCTGAACCTGATCCACAAACAGTAGTAGATAATAACAAAAGCTCAGGATCTAACGATGTAGAGGTGTATACCCATGTCCGATTAGATAGTCAAAGTGGACGCTGGATCTGGCATCAAGAAGTAGACAATCAAATACTTCCTAATAGTCGTAGCACAGCACCAAAGAATGCTAGTCCGTGGTTGGTCCTACGTTTTAATACGGTAGATGGCGAAGATTATGGAAGAGGTAGAGTTGAAGAATTTCTTGGCGATCTTAAATCTTTAGAAGGTTTATCACAAGCTCTTGTTGAAGGAGCGAGTGCTGCTGCCAAAGTTATATTTCTTGTATCACCCTCTTCAACAACTAAACCAGCAACCATTGCACAAGCTGGTAATGGTGCAATTGTACAGGGAAGAGCAGAAGACGTACAGGTAGTACAAGTTGGAAAGACTGCTGATTTCTCAACAGCTGCAAACATGGCACAAGCCATAGAAAAAAGATTACTTGAAGCTTTCCTTGTTATGAACATAAGGAATGCTGAAAGAGTAACAGCTGAGGAGGTACGCCTTACTCAGTTAGAACTAGAACAACAGTTAGGTGGTCAATTTTCATTGCTCAGTGTTGAGTTCTTAGTACCTTATCTTAATAGAACTTTATTAGTTACACAGAGAAATAAAGAAATACCAAACATACCTAAAGATTTAGTTAGACCACAAATAGTAGCCGGAGTAAATGCTCTTGGTCGTGGTCAGGATAGAGAAAGCTTGACTGCATTTATAGGAACTATTGCACAGACATTAGGACCTGAAGCATTGATGCAATACATTAATCCAACTGAAGCTATCAAGAGATTGGCAGCTGCTCAGGGTATTGATGTTCTGAACTTAGTAAAAACTGAGCAACAGATACAAGAAGAAATGCAAGCAGCGCAAGCGCAACAAACACAACAATCGTTAGTTGACCAAGCTGGTCAGCTTGCAGGAACTCCACTTATGGACCCTGAAAAAAATCCTTCAGTAGCTGAAACAGTAACTGGAGAACCACCTGAACAACCTATGGAATAACATGGCTGAAACATTAACAGTGAATGATGCACCTGAAAATACTGGTGAACTTACGGCAGATGAAAAAGAATCTTTGCAAGTAGGAGAACAGTTAGCAAAAGAACAAGGTGAACTCTTAGCTGGTAAATATAAAAATGCTGAAGATTTAGAAAAAGCATATATAGAATTACAAAAAAAACTCGGTGAAGAATCAACAGAAGAAATTTCTGAAGAACCTAAAGAAGAACCTAAAGAAATTAGTGCATCAGCTGCTTTAATTACTGAAGCATCTAAGGAGTTTTACGAAAATAACAATTCATTATCTCCAGAAACTATAGAAAAGTTTTCCCAACTTGATAGTAAAGAATTAATTAATGCTTATTTAGAAGCTTATAAAAACCAACCACCAACAGAACAACAAAGTGAAAGAGAACTAGCAGCAAATGAGATAGATCAAATTCATAAGAGTGTAGGTGGTGCAGATGAATATCAAAAGTTAACAGAATGGGGATCTAAGAATTTAACTGAACAAGAAATACAAGGCTTTGACCAAGTGGTCTCCACTGGAGATCCCACTGTCATTAAACTAGCAGTCGCTGGTTTGAAAGCTAAGTATGACAACTCCAATGGATACGAGGGTCGAATGCTCACGGGCAAAAGCACATCTACTGCTGACGTATATAGAAGTCAAGCACAATTAGTTGCAGCCATGAGTGATCCTCGCTACGACTCGGACCCAGCTTATAGAGCTGATGTTGTAGCAAAACTTGAACGATCAGATTTAAATTTTTAATTATGCCTAAAGGTAAAGGTACATACGGAACCAAAAAAGGCAGACCGCCTAAAAAATGAAAACTAAAGATTTAGATACGCTACTTGAAAATGAGTATGCGTATGAACCACCCATACAATTATTACCAAAACAAAAACTTATGACACCCGAAGCAGAAAGATTTAATGGCTGGGCAGCAATGCTTGGCTTCGTAGCAGCACTTGGTGCCTACGTAACAACAGGACAAATTATCCCCGGTGTATTTTAATGGCTGCAATCTCACTACAAAGAGAAAGCACATCTAATTGGCAGAGGTTTTGCGAGTGGGTTACTAGCACAGAGAACCGCCTATACGTAGGTTGGTTTGGTGTGTTAATGATCCCTTGCTTACTTGCTGCAACTACTTGCTTTATACTCGCCTTCATCGCTGCCCCACCAGTAGACATCGACGGCATACGTGAACCAGTATCAGGTTCGTTGTTGTACGGAAACAACATTATTTCAGGAGCAGTCGTCCCCTCCTCTAACGCAATCGGACTACATTTTTATCCCATCTGGGAAGCCGGAACCTTGGACGAATGGTTATATAACGGCGGACCATATCAGCTCATTATCTTCCACTTCTTAATAGGAGTATTGGCTTATGCAGGAAGACAGTGGGAACTCTCTTACCGTTTAGGTATGAGACCTTGGATATTTGTTGCTTACACAGCACCAGTATCAGCAGCACTAGCAGTGTTTCTTGTCTACCCTTTTGGGCAGGGGAGTTTCAGTGATGGTATGCCTTTGGGTATCTCTGGTACTTTTAACTTTATGTTCGTATTCCAAGCCGAGCATAATATCCTCATGCACCCATTCCATATGGCTGGTGTTGCTGGGGTTTTCGGTGGAGCTCTTTTCGCTGCTATGCATGGAAGTCTGGTTACTTCCTCACTTATTAAGGAAACGACAGACGAGGTATCGCAGAACTATGGCTATAAATTTGGGCAAGATGAAGAGACATATAATATTGTCGCTGCACACGGGTACTTTGGGAGATTGATATTTCAATATGCTTCTTTCAATAATTCTCGTGCTCTACATTTCTTTCTTGGTACTTTCCCCGTGGTTGGCATATGGCTTACCTCCATGGGAATCTGCACTATGGCTTTCAACCTTAATGGTTTCAACTTTAACCAGTCAGTAGTTGATGTCAACGGAAAGGTAATCCCAACATGGGCTGATGTATTAAACAGAGCTAACCTCGGATTTGAAGTTATGCATGAGCGTAATGCTCACAACTTTCCTCTTGACTTAGCTGCAACTGAGTCACAACATATTGCACTATCAGCACCACAAATTGGTTGAAAAATTTTTGTTTATATTTAACTTTAATCACTAACTTATTTATATGCTCTGGCGTTATCCGCCATTGGAACAGTATGAAAACACAAGATCCAGAAATTCTAAAACTACAGAAACAGGTAGATAAATTACTAGAGGAATATAGACGAGAAGAAGTTCCTAAATACAAGGAACCAGAGGGAGAACCCTCATACTAGCCACGTCCGTTCATCCCTTCGGGGACGCATGACTCCTAAGCATGGAACGGGGCTTAGGTATATGGAGATGACACATGAAAGTTACTTTCGTATATCGTGGCGTTGCTTACACAAGAGTAGTCAAGTAGACCTTTGGGGAGGTGCGAATCCTCCCTACTCAATTTGGCTTTTTGCCCGTACGCGGATACCAATTAGCCGTCTAGACGGTGGGACAGACCACAAATCTCAATGAGTCTAAGTAAGACTCGCAACTTTTTACGTACGTAGAGGAACGAATATACCCTTAATTTTTAATAGATATAATGGCTAATGCTAATCAGGTCGGTATAGGTAGAATTAATCTATCAACCGGTTTAGGTTATGACGGAGTTGGCGATAAGTATGCAACCTACCTGAAATTATTCTCAGGTGAGATGTTTCGTGGCTTCCAACATAACACAATCGCTCGTGACTTAGTTACGAAGCGTACATTAAAGAACGGCAAATCATTGCAGTTCATTTATACAGGTCGCATGACCAGTTCTTATCACCAACCCGGAACACCTATTTTAGGTAATGCTGACAAGGCACCTCCAGTTGCTGAAAAGTCTATTGTTATGGACGACCTACTCATCAGTTCTGCATTCGTGTATGACCTAGATGAGACTCTTGCTCACTACGAATTGAGAGGAGAAATCTCTAAGAAGATCGGTTACGCTCTTGCTGAAAGTTATGACCGTAAGATCTTTAGAGCTCTAGCTAAAGGTGCTCGTCAAGCATCTCCAATCTCTGCTACTGGTTTCGTTGAACCCGGTGGAACTCAGGTTCAAGTTAGTGCTACAAATAGCCTTGCTCAAGCTACAGACGCTGGAAACTTAGTAGATGCTTTCTATGAAGCTGCTGCTGTTCTAGATGAAAAAGGTGTTAGTTCACAAGGTAGAGTAGCTGTTCTTAACCCAAGACAGTATTACAACTTAATCAATACTGTAAGTTCTGGAGTAATTACATCTGGTCTAATTAACAGAGATGTACAAGGTACAGCTTTACAATCTGGTTCAGGTGTTGTTGAGATAGCTGGTATCAAGATTTACAAATCTATGAACATACCTTTCTTAGGTAAGTTTGGTACTTCTGCAACTCCAACAAATGCTGGAGACTTCGTTGGACCAACTATTGGTTCTGAAGATATGTATGGTGTAACTGGTACTCAAGCTAACTATGCACAAAGTACAAATACTATTACTGTTACAAGTAATGCTCATGGACTTTCTGCTGGTTCTAAAGTAGACATCACATTCACTGGTGGATCTGCTGCTTCTTCAGGTACATACACAGTTGCAACAGCAGCAACAAACTCATTTACAGTTACTGCTGCCGTAAGTAGAACAACATCTACTGTATCTAATGGTGCTACATGGAGACGTTCTGGCATTAACAACAACTACGGTACATCTGAAATGTTCTCTGGAACATGCGGATTAATCTTCCAAAAAGAAGGAGCCGGTGTTGTTGAAGCAATAGGACCTCAAGTACAGACAACTAATGGAGACATCTCAGTGGTATACCAAGGGGACGTAATCTTAGGACGTCTAGCTATGGGAGCGGATTACTTAAATCCTGCTGCCTGTGTAGAATTGTATGTCGGCTCATCTGCGCCAGCTGCATTCTAAATTTATACATTTATACGGGACCTTCGGGTCCCTTTTTTTTTATGACAACTCCCACAACAATTGACACCGATACCGAACTATCCGCAGTGAACTCAATACTGGGAGCTATCGGTCAAAGTCCAATCACAGAATTAAATTTTACTAATCCAGAAATATCATTTATATACAACATACTGACTGAAGTTAACAAAGATGTGCAAAACGAGGGATGGATTTTTAACACTGAAAAACATTATCCAGTAGCACCAGATTCTGTAACTAGGCGTATAACTATTGCAGCTAATATTCTTAGCTATGATTTATCAGAAGGACAAATATATAGAACACAAGATTTAGTTAGAAGAGTACAAAACAACGTTACATATTTATATGACACTGTTAACCATACATATGAATTTGAAAACGCACTTGAATTAGATGTAATTTATCTTTTCCCATATACTGATTTACCTTCAGCTTTTAGAAGATACATAGTATCAAGAGCATCAGTAAGAGCTGCTACACAGCTAGTTAACAATCCTCAATTAGTTCAATTACTGCAACAACAAGAAGCTATGAATAGAGCTAGTTGTATGGAATATGAATGTAATCAGGGAGATCATTCATACTTTGGTTTTAGTCATAATCAAACCTATAAATCTTATCAACCTTTTAAAGCACTTCAACGCTGATGGCAAGTATCACACAAAAAATAAATACAGTTAATGGTGGTATATCCCAACAACCTGATGAATTAAAAGTTCCCGGTCAAGTTGTTAAAGCTACAAATGTATTGCCTGATGTAACTCATGGTTTACAAAAACGTCCGGGAAGTAAACTTATATCGTCCTTAAGTAATGGGACAAACAATTCTTATACAACTGGCAAATGGTTTAGTTATTACAGAGATGAAAATGAACAATATATAGGACAAGTAATTAGACGTAATGGTCATGCTGATGACGGCAAGATCAGAATGTGGAGATGTTCAACATTTCAAGCTAAAGATTCTAATGGTGTTCTCCAAACTTATCCAGCTGGAGGGGAGATAAATGTTGTTGGTGACACAACTGCAATCACTTCATATCTACAACACAGTGATGACGATGACATACAGACACTAACTCTTAATGACTTTACCTTTATAAACAACAGAACTAAGCCAACTGCAATGGCTTCAACTATTGAACCAATACAACAGAAACAAGCATTTGTAGAATTAAAACAAGTTAAATATGCTAGTCAATATCAATTAGACATTTTTAACAGTACAGCAACTAATAGTCTTATTGAAACAAGTACAGCAACTAAATTAAATGTAACCTATAACCTTGGAACAGCAGCCACACATGTTCAAACAGCTGGTACTTGCGACAGTGTAGGTACTGAGTTATTTACTTTTAACAACGATGGCACTGTTGGTCAAACTGGTAATCAATTCAAATCACATGTAGATGCATCTGGTAATGCAGTAAATGGTAGAGGTAAAAATTTATATTTTAGAATAACTAGTACTGGACAACCAACGACAACTGGAGGAGCAACACCAACATATGTTTGTCGCTACCAAGTAAAAATAGATCTTTTATATGGAGGTGAAGGGTTTAAAACAGGCGATAAGATAGTTGTCGAAATGAGAAATGCAGCACATACTACTTCTCAATACACAGTAGAAATTGAAGAAGCAAGTAGTAGTTTTGTAGCAGCTAACTTATCTTTAGTTAGACCTTCTCCTACACCATTTGATGGTGAAACTGCTATCACAGCTGATGGTATTTTAGCAGCCTTAAGATCTGAAATATTAGATCCAACAAATTCTGCTGTAGACCCTGCAACTACAACAGCAAATTATAGTCAATCAGAAAATACAGCAACCATTACCATGAATACAACTCATGGTTTCCAAACTGGTGACACAGTAAATTTAACTTTTACTCCAACTAAAAGTGATGCTTTTAATAAAATGTTTAATGGAACTTATACAGTTACAGTACCAACAGGAAATGTAAATCAATTTACAGTAGATAGAACTGAAAACACAAATAATGGAATTGCTAATGGATATACTGATACTGGTACAGTTACAATTCCAACGACTGGGACAGGTTTTGTTGTTGAACAAATAGGTAATGGTTTATGGATAAAAAGATTTGACGGTGCTTTTAATGTAAATACTGGAGTGTCTGAGTTATTAAATGTACTAACAAATGAAGTGCAAGATGTAGCTGACCTACCTAAACAATGTAAGAATGGTTATATAGTAAAGATTAGAAATAGTGCTAATGATGAAGATGATTATTATGTAAAATTCATTGCTAATAATGGTTTGAGTGGAGAAGGTGTTTGGGAAGAATGTGCAAAACCCGGCAGAAAGATTGAAATTGATAAATCTACTATGCCTATCCAACTTGTACGGACAAGTCCAACACAATTTACATTGTCTCAAGTTGATTATGATAATTGTCAAGTAGGTGATGAAAATACTGCACCTGAACCAAGTTTTATATCATCAACTGGTAATACCAGATATATCAATAAAATGGTTTTCTTTAGGAATCGTTTGGTATTTCTAAGTGATGAAAACGTAATCATGTCAAGACCGGGCGACTTTTTTAATTTCTTTCCTAAGTCTGCAATAGCTGCGTCTGCTGAAGATCCTATTGATTTATCTTGTAGTTCTGAATATCCAGCTATTGTTTACGATGGTATTCAAGTTAATACAGGTTTAGTTTTATTTACTAAAAATCAACAGTTTATGTTGACTACAGATAGTGATGTTTTAAGTCCTTTAACAGCAAAAATAAATTCTTTATCTACTTATAATTTTAATGAAAAAACTAACCCAGTTTCTCTTGGGACTACTATTGCATTTTTAGATAACGCTGGTAAATTTACTAGAATGTTTGAAATGGCTAGTGTTCTTAGAGAAGGTGAGCCAGTAATACTTGAACAAAGTAAAGTTATTTCAAAACTATTTCCAAAAGATATAAATTTAATAGCTAATAGTCGAGAAAATTCCTTTATAGCATTTGCTGCAAAAGGTGGTACTACTCTATATGGCTATAAATATTTTACTTCTGGTGAACAAAGGTTATTACAATCTTGGATTACATGGGAACTATCAGGGGAGATTCAATATCTATGTATGTTAGATGATTCAATCTATGCAGTTGTACGAAATGGTACTACTGATGTAATGCAAAGATTTAATTTGAAACTGACTGATGATTCAACTGAAAGTATTACACATACTGATAAAACTTATAAAGTTTATTTAGATAACATATCTGAAATTGCAATATCTACAGGTACTTATAATGCTTCAACAAATATCACATCTTTTCCTAAGCCAAATGGTTATACAGGCAGTAAACAATTAGCTGTTTATGACATAGATCAAGATGATGATCTTGGTGTTTATGTATCTAAACGATCTGATGGGACAAGTGCAGTTAGTATTCTTCCCGATAATAAATTACATGTTGACGGCGATTGGTCTGGTCATATAAAAACTATTAATATAACTAATCAAGGTACTGGATATACTATAGCTCCAGTAATAAATTTTACTGGCGGAAATGGTAGTGGTGCTATAGCTACTGCTAACATTGCAGATGGAAAAGTAACAAGCATTACTATTAATAATGATGGTTATAATTACACAGCTGTTCCAACAATATCTATAGGGACTCCGTGGCAAGCCAATCAAGCATATCTAGTAGGTCAACAAGTAACTAATAATGGTCAAGTATATACATGTAGCACAGCTGGAACTTCTGCTTCCTCTGGTGGACCAAATGGATCAGGTACTAACATTGCAGATAATACAGTTAGATGGAATCATGCTGGAGTTCAAGCTACTGCTACAGCAACTCTTGATGATACTAAATTCCTACTTGGTTATCTTTATGATATGGAAGTAGAATTTCCTAAGTTTTTCTACACCAAACAATCTGGTACTAAATATGTAACTGACGTACAAAGTAATTTAATCATACATAGAATTAAACTTAATTTTGGACCATTAGGACTATATGAAACCACGTTAAAACGTATCGGTAAGAATGATTATGTTGAGACATTTGAATCACGTTATGCTGACCAATATGCTGCTAATACTTTAGTTATAGATCCTGAGCAAGAAGTTACCTTACCTATATACGAGAGAAATACAAATTACACATTAACACTTAAATCAAGTCACCCCTCACCAGCCACACTTTATTCATTGGCATGGGAAGGAGACTATTCATCCAAACTATATAAACGTGTCTAAATATATTCACCCTGCAACCTTAGAAGCTGCAATTGCTGTAGCTTCTAACTTGCTACCAGAAGACCGTATGGAAGTCGTAGAGGGTCATGGACATGATCCTGAAACTGCATTAATCATTGGAGCAAATTCCTGTGATTCAGTGTACTTTAAAGTTCCAAATGGTGACATAGCAGGTATGGCTGGAGTACATAATAATGGACAGATCTGGATGCTCTGTACACCCGCCATCCTTAAGTATCCTCATACGTTTGCTAGAGAAGCAAAACGTTATGTAGAAAGTAGACAAGAAGAGTTGCTGTGGAACATTGTTGATAAAAGAAACAGAGTCCATTTAAAGCTACTTAAATTCCTAGGGTTCAAATTTTTAAGGGAATTAAAACACGGACCTAATAATTTATCCTTTATAGAATTTTGCCGTGTGCGAACCAACAGCTATTGTAGCGGGCGTTAGCGGTGGACTTAATGCAATTGGACAAGCCCAAGGTATATCTGCACAAAATGCAGCTAATCGTAGAAATTGGGAATATCAAATGGAAACCAGAAAAAGAAACTGGTATCAAACATTATCCATTTGGGGAGCCAAAAAAAATAAGTACTACCAAGACTTAAATGAGAATGATTTAGCTGCACAGCGTGGTTATAGCCAAGCTCAGGTAGGTCTAAACAAAGCTTTCGCAAAAGCTATACAAGACAATGAAACATCACTAAAAAAATATTTACAATCAAGTGGTAAATTATCTGCTGCGGGCAGAACTGGTAGATCAATTGATCGTATAAATATTTTAGATATTGGTGAATTAGAGAGACAGGCTGGTAGAAGACAGTATGCTTTAACCCAGTCAAAAGAAGCATATAAAGCAAATATAGAAAACATACAGAGACAGCAGAAGAGTGCAAGAAATCAACTATTTAGTAATGTTGCTTTTGCACCTGTTCCTGATGTAGCACCGCCACCTCCAGTACAAAGAAGTGCAGGAGCTGCATTATTTATGGGATTAGCTGGAGCTGGATTAGATGCATTTGGTGCATATAAAGCTGCTCAA
>Ga0207993_1000133_pt1 | contig 29701 bp, 46 predicted proteins | sample ETN01SmetaG_2_FD_185791 | JGI IMG/M metagenome (GOLD analysis project Ga0207993, IMG submission 185791) | Marine microbial and viral communities from oxygen minimum zone, Eastern Pacific Ocean - ETNP2014F12-01SV265 (SPAdes) (version 2) | ecosystem: Environmental > Aquatic > Marine > Oceanic ...
AATCTTGGTCCTCTGGTACAAGCTGTATTCCCCAGTGGAGAGAAGGACGATCAGAGTACACTTAGTTTCCTTAAAAAGGTGTGTGATGTGGAACTTGATCGCTATATTGCGAGTGCTTATGAAGAAATGGCAGCCTATGTAAATGCCTATGAGCAGAAGATGTTTATGAAGCGAGAGAATATCGCTAACAAAGGTATCTGGACTGCTAAGAAGAGATATATTTTAAACGTATGGAATAGTGAGGGTGTCCAGTATGAGAAACCTAAACTAAAGATGATGGGTATTGAGGCAGTCAAGTCTTCTACACCTATGCCATGTCGTAATGCTATTAAGGAAGCACTTAACGTCATCATGACTGGTAGTGAGACTGACACTCAGAAATATATCAAGGACTTCCGTGAGAAGTTTGAAGCGATGTCACCAGAGGAGGTGGCATTCCCTCGTGGTTGTAATAATATAGCAAAGAATACATCCAGTGCTACCATATATGGTAAGGGATGTCCCATGCATGTGCGTGGTGCACTGCTGTATAACTTCTACATTAAGAAGAGGAAGTTACAACATAAGTATCCCATCATTCAAGAGGGTGAGAAGATCAAATACATCCATCTTCGGACACCCAATAAGATTAATGAGAATATTATCTCATTCTTCCAGACTCTTCCAAAAGAATTCGGACTTGACGAATCAATCGATTATGATTTACAATTTGAGAAGAGTTTCCTCGCACCTCTGAAAGCTATCTTGGATACGATAGGTTGGGATGCAGAGAAAAAGAATACATTAGAATCACTTTGGTCATGAGTTTTTTAAAAGATATAGTAAAAGAGATAGACAATGAATATGCTGCTGTCGTTAGTGATGGTGTCGCTGCTGGTGACACTAGTGGTTATATCGACACAGGTTCGTACATCTTTAACGGACTTGTCAGTGGATCCATCCACAAAGGGGTTCCAGGAAACAAGATCACTGCTATTGCAGGTGAATCAAGCACAGGTAAAACGTTTTTCTGTCTTGGTATCGTACGTCATTTCCTCGAATCTAATCCTGATGGTGGGGTTATCTATTTTGAGTCTGAAAGTGCTATAAGCAAGGACTTGATTGAGGATCGAGACATTGATTCCAGTCGCATGATCCTAGTGCCAGTTAATACTGTGCAAGAGTTTAGGACACAAGCAATCAAAGTGCTTGACAAATATATGTCCGAGAAGAATCAACCACCTATGATGATGGTACTTGATTCACTAGGTATGCTATCCACCTCTAAGGAGATGGAAGACAGTGAAGCAGGTAAAGAAACAAGAGATATGACACGTGCTCAGGTAGTTAAAGCTATCTTCCGTGTGTTGACTTTGAAACTTGGTAAAGCAAATGTTCCTTTAATAGTTACCAACCATACATATGATGTGGTGGGTGCATATATGCCTACTAAAGAGATGGGTGGAGGATCAGGACTTAAGTATGCTGCATCTAATATCATCTACCTTAGCAAGTCTAAGGAGAAGGATGGTAAAGAGGTAGTGGGTAATATTATTAAAGCTAAACTTGCTAAGTCAAGGTTGGCAAAAGAAAATTCCCAAGTGTCGATTCGCTTATACTATGACCAACGTGGATTGGATCGGTACTATGGTCTGTTAGAATTGGGAGAGAAGTATGGAGTCTTCGAGCGAAAGGGTAATAGAATTGTCATTGGAAATGATTCTGTATATCCATCGGTTGTATATAAAGACCCCGAAAAATACATCACCCCCGAAATCTTACAAGCACTAGATGAGTGTGCACAGAAAGAGTTTTCCTATGGATCTTAAGGATTATATCGTCACCTATGATGACGTACTTGACGAGAACGTATGCAAGAATGCCATTGAATTTTTCAATGAGGATCCTGGTATAGTAACCAGATTCGATGCTGAGATGTGTGGTTTCTCATCTGTTAACTTAACAGAGCAGTGTGAGGTTAAGAAGGATGCCAAGTGGGATCTTATTAATCAACAGGTCATCCTAGCAATCAAAGAATGTGGTGAAAGATACATCAAGGACATTGATTGTGAAAGGTATTGGCCTAGACAGAATGCACTAGAGCAAGTCAAGATCAATAAGTATCAGCACAAGACTGCTGATAGGTTTGATAGACATATTGATGTTGGGGATCATAACTCTGCGAGGAGGTTCCTCACCTTTGTCATCTACTTAAATACCATTGAGGAAGGTGGTGCAACATATTTTAATGAAATAGACCTTGAAATTCCTGCAAAATGTGGTAGAGTATTAATGTTCCCTTCTACGTGGACATTCCCTCATACCTACTGTGCTCCTAAAGAGCAAGATAAGTATGCAGTTTCAACCTATTTGCATTACACCTGATGACCCTCAAGATTGAAGAGATCACCCTTAGTAATCTCATTATTAATGAGCCATATACTAGGAAGGTCTTGCCTTTTATAAAGGATGAATATTATGACAGTCAATCACACAAGATATTGTTTAGTACCTTGTCTGATTATGTCAACAAGTTTGAGACCACACCCGAGCCTAATGCCCTAAAGATAGAAGTAGAGAAACGTAGGGACATCTCCGACGAAATATACAAGGAGGTTGAGCAGTTTCTTAATAATTTAGATAGGGATCAATATAACGAGGACTGGTTAATCGAAACCACTGAGAAGTGGTGTAAAGAAAAGGCAGTTTACATTGCCTTAATGGAGTCTGTCAAGATTGCTGACGGACAAGATAAAACACGTACCAAAGATGCTATTCCTTCTATCATGTCGGAAGCTATTGGTGTGTGTTTTGATGATCATGTAGGACACGATTACATACTAGATTCTGATGACAGATACGACTTCTATCACAAGAAGGAAGAAAAGATACCGTTTGATATCGAGTATCTTAACAAGATTACCAAAGGTGGTCTACCTAATAAGACTCTTAATATCGCACTCGCTGGTACGGGTGTCGGGAAGTCTTTATTCATGTGCCATGTGGCTAGCTCCGTGCTGCTCGAAGGACGCAACGTACTCTACATTACAATGGAAATGGCAGAGGAGAAAATTGCTGAACGAATTGATGCCAACCTCTTGGACCTCCCGATCCAGCAACTCACAAGTCCCCTCCTCACAAAAGAAAAGTACTCCTCCAAACTGCTTCAGTTAAAGCAGAAGACACAAGGAAAACTTATCATCAAGGAGTATCCCACAGCGTCAGCACATGTGGGTCACTTCAAGGCACTCTTAAATGAGTTGTCTATGAAGAAGGGATTCAGTCCTGATATTATATTCGTGGACTACTTAAATATCTGTGCTTCAGCACGGTATAAAGGTACCATAGTAAACAGTTACACATATGTCAAAGCGATTGCAGAAGAGTTACGAGGACTCGCTGTCGAATTCAATCTCCCGATTGTATCTGCCACTCAAACTACTCGTTCTGGGTTTGGTAGTAGCGATCCTGATCTCACAGATACCTCTGAGTCTTTTGGATTACCTGCTACTGCTGACCTTATGTTCGCTCTTATTTCAAATGAGGAAATGGAGGAGCTAGGTCAGATAATGATCAAGCAGTTGAAGAATAGATACAATGACCCTACAATGTATAAGAGATTCGTTGTAGGTATTGACAGAGCCAAGATGAGGCTGTATGATTGTGATCAAGGTGCACAAGAAGACATCATCGATGCAGGTGATATTGAACCTGCCACCAACACTAAAAAAACATTCGAGGGATTTAAGATCTAATGGCTGATAAGACTTTTACAAATGAACCTGGTGCTAATTACGAACAGGATAAAGCAGCAGAAGAGATTTCTAATGCTGCTAGAGACAAGGTAGATGATGCTCAGGTCAAAGGACAGGATGTCTATGACAAAACTGCCAAGACACCTGAAGAGCAGTCCAAAAACATGGGGACTGCACATCAAAGTAAGAAGATTCTAGATGATAAGATCAAAGACAAGAATAAGAAGGGGAAGAAACCTACGAAATTTGAGATTGATCTTGATAACTATACAGATTTTGTGGATAGAGTTACTAGTCCACCTAGTAAAGACTTTAACGCACTCCTAGCAAGGTATGGTGAGTTGAAGGGTGCTGGTTGTGACATTGCTCGACTTGATACTGCTGCATCAGGTTTGTGCTCAGAGTCTGGTGAGTTTATGGAGATCGTTAAGAAGTTAAAGTTTCAAGGTAAACCATACAACGAAGCACAGAAGGAGCACCTTACTAAGGAGTTGGGTGACATCATCTGGTATGCAGCACAAGCATCCTTAGCATTAGGAGTAAGACTAGATGAGGTTATCTATACTAATACTCTTAAGTTAGCAGCACGTTATCCTAATCAAATGTTTGAGGTAGGATACTCAGAAAACAGAGCACCTGGTGACATCTAATGGCAGAACCATATACTAATGGATCTTTATCTGTTGTAGTACCAATGGATGATATGCAACTCATCCTTAGACAGATGTGGAAGTCACGTGGCACTGAGCCAAAGATGGGTGAGTTGTATAAGAAGTATAAAAAGTTAGTTGATCTTTCCTTTGATCAAGCACCATGTGATATATGAGATACCCTGTAGACATCGACAGAGGCAATGACTTTGCCAAGTCAATACCAGGAGTGGGAGGTTTCTCAGGAATATTCCCACTACCTGATGGTCAGTTACTAGTATCAGGTGCTGACGGTGTAGGGACTAAGATTAATATTGCACAAGTTGCTGGTGACTATACTACTATTGGTATAGATCTAGTAGCCATGTGTGTTAATGATGTAGTAACAAGTGGTGCTAAACCATTATACTTCTTAGATTATATCTCCACTAGGAAGATAGATGATAACGTAGCAGATATTATGGTAGGTATCTACAAGGGATGTGAGATATCAGGTATGAAACTGTTGGGTGGAGAGACAGCAGAGCATTATAGACAGAATGATTATGACCTAGCAGGATTCTGCACAGGTATAATAGAGCATGAAGGTAATCTTATTGATGGTACTGGTATCAAACCAGGTGATACTATAGTTGGTGTAGCAAGTAGTGGACTGCATAGCAATGGGTATAGTCTCATCAATGATATGTTGTGGAGACATGAGTTAGTATACAAGGAGCATCCAGAGTTACTTACTCCTACTCACATCTATGCACCTATGGTACGAAAAATAATGACAGAGAAGGGTGAGCATCCTGTCTTTGGTATGGCACACATCACAGGTGGTGGACTAGAGGAGAATATCAATAGGATTATGCCAACAGGTCTTCATGCTTACATTGATTGGTCATCATGGAGACGACCAGAGATATTCAATGTTATAACATGGGCATCCAGACAGAATGATCTGACTGAGGATGTGTCAGAGGAAGAGTTGAGAAGAGTATTCAACTGTGGTATAGGGTTTGCCCTAGTGACACCATTCCCACAGGCAGTCATGGATATAATAGATGAGGAAACAATGATAATTGGAAAGGTGGTTGACAACTCTTGACACGTGTGATACATTATAAATGTGCTGATCACACATCGGGAGTGACTGAATAAACTTACTGGCATTTCGCTGGTTAAGGTGATGAGACAGAGGTGGTGCTCGCTGCTAGGAATAGCAGAACTACTCAACCAAGTAGGTCTCAGGCAGAGTGAAATTTACTACTGTAGTAATGCCTCGCTCTTGTTGGTATACAGGAATCCAACCTCCCTACACCCACACAAGAAAGACTAAATAGAGGGGTAGCACCCCTCTTTTTAATGGCTATTACTGTACCCCCACAGAATAAAGCTGCATTTGAAGCTGTTATGTCAGCGTTAGGTGGAGATGATTATTCTTATTATTTGTTTGATGTTAAAAACGTAGAGGATAAAGACTCTACAAAGAAAGTGCAGATAGCACTGAAGGTTTTTGTCCCTCAGTCTGCACGTCTTGGTGCTGTCGATAATATACAGGGTGCATTAGAGAATCAGGGATATGAATCACGAAAGAATGCTAAAGGTACTTCATTAGATGTCATCCTACCAGACAGAGAGAAAGAACAAATCATTAGGATTGAAGTAAAACCAGAGGGTAGTAAAGGATCTGGTGGTGGAGCAGCAGCAACTAAGATACAGGAGGCAGCACAGTGTGTCTATGCTGCTATGAGATATGAGTGTGGTGATGTAGAGAATTTCACAGAAGATGATTTTAAATGTGGTCTGAAGGCATGTGATATACCAGGTGTAGATCTTAAAGAGATCATGTCACTACCTAGAGAGTGGAAGGACTCATCATGGATGGGTGCACAGGAGATATTCAAGAAGGTTAAAGGAAGTGGTTGGCAATTTCTGAGGGGTGATAATGTCATTGATGATGGTGCAATTAAGAAAGCATTTGGTAGAGTAAAGAATCAGACAAACTTATCCTCAGAAGACAAGTGGAATCCTGCTGACATATGGATGGTAAAGAAGACTTCTAAGGGTGCAGTTAAAGCACACTTGGATAAGGAAAATACTATTGACTGTCTTAATAATGCACTACTACAAATGAGACAGGATGGAGAGCTCGTTGGTATATCTTTGAAGAAGATAGAAGGTAGTGCAAAGATGAAACTGTTGAATGATATACCTGCTGCTGAAAGGAAAGCAAATGAGAAAGCAAAGTATGTAAAGTATGATCTGGTCTTTGACAATGGTAGGAAGGGTGAGTCTCACCCTATGGATGTGTACCTATACTATGGTAGTGGTACCTTTGAGAAGTTTCAGGCAAGAAACTTTGGTGGTCCTACCAAGGGTGACTGGAAGTTAGAATTGAAAGGTAAGTCTGCTGCACAGGGTAAGATACAGGGTGCAGTCCTTAGAAGACTATTAACTGATGCTGGTTTTAATGGGGTGCCAGATGAACCTACTTGGGCACAGAGTGCACCAGGAAACAAACCAATTACTGATGAGATCTATAAACTATTAAATAATAATAACGCTAAGGGATTTAAGAAATCTGATCCTGATGGTGAGCAGTATGGGTGGATAGATCAGGCACCACAGGCATGGAGATACAGTAAGTTAGCAGGTCTAAGACTGTTGTCTTGGGTTAAGAAGCACCCCAAGAAGGATATGATAATGAAAGAAATGTATCTCTACGCATCCTCTCAGTCGGATAAGTCATCTGTATACTGGAAACTCCAGTGAAGAAACTGTCCACTCATGCCCCTATACCCCTAGAGACACTGCTATAATAAAGACATGGCAAAGAACACACACCTAGAGCACCTAGAAGATGATATATTCAACAGTGGTACTGCTGGTGTAACAAATTCTATCAACTTTCTGAAGTCACTTAGAGATATGCTGACTGAGGGAGATGGTGGTCTTGCTATGAAGGTCACTACCAAATGGGATGGTGCACCTGCTATAGTGTGTGGTAAGAATCCACAAGACGGTAGGTTCTTCGTTGGTACCAAGTCAGTATTTAATAAGACCAGTCCAAAGGTAGTATACAGTGAAGACGATGCCGACAAATGGTATCCTGGTTCTACTGTAGGTGCTATCCTTAAAGAGTGTTTACAAAGACTATCCACTCTACCTATACAAGGTGTGCTACAGGGTGACCTGTTGTATCAGAAGAAACCTTCAGTCATAATGCTAGAGGGCAAACGCACCTATAGTTTCAGACCTAACACTATTACATACACTATTAATTGTGATAGTGATTTGGGTGAGAAGGTAGGTCGCAGTAAGTTGGGAATAGTATTTCACACAGAATATACTGGTGACACTATGGAGACATTGACAGCAGGATTTGGTGCTGATGTCAGTAAGTTACAAGGTAAACCAGACGTTGCAGTATTCTCCTCAGAGTTTACTAACGTTGGTGGTGCTGCCAACCTAACTATGGTAGAGAGAGCAGCAGTTGACAGGACTATCCTTGCTGCTGAGAGGAATCTTAGACAAGGACAGACATTCATTAAGGGTATCCAAGAGGTAGGTAAAGGACCATTTACTCTACCTGCATTGTTTAAGGTATACTTCAACCAAGTAGTCAGAGAGGGTAGGGTACCACCTGCTCAGATAATGTCTAAACAATTCTGTAGTTTCATCGATAAGAAGTTTGTTGCTGAGATTGCAAAGAAAAAGACAGGTAAGTCTAAGGTTGAGTGGATGAAACGACGTAATGAAGCTGTTAAATACCTAAATACTAACAGGACTTCCATGAATAATGCACTCGATGGGTTTAAAAACCTGATGGATGCTAAGGTCATGATCATAAATAAATTGACGAGGATAAAAAGTGTTGGCACATTCCTTGAAGAAGAGAATGGACTCCGTGCCACTAATCCAGAAGGGTTTGTCGCAATAAAAGACGGAGCAGCATTGAAACTTGTTGATAGACTGGAGTTTTCCAGAGCAAACTTTACAGCCGCTAAGGACTGGGGTTAATGAGATTTTTAGAATTCTTAAAAGAAGCAACAGCAAAGGGCAAGACCCCTGCTGAAAAAAAGAAAGAAGCACAAGAGGCAGACAACCATGTTGCCATAACTTTTGGTCGCTTCAATCCTCCTCATGCTGGTCATGGTAAACTCCTTGACGCAGTGAAGGCACATGGTGGTGACTCTGGTAACTATAGAATCTATCCCTCTAGGTCTCAAGATCATAAGAAGAATCCCTTAAATGCTCAACAGAAGGTTGATCATATGCGTAAGTTGTTTAAAGGACACAAGGACGCAATTCAAAACAATGAAGCACATAGGAATGTCTTTGACATCTTACGTGACCTTAATGATGAGGGTAAGGAACATGTGACTATGGTAGTGGGTGATGATCGTGTCAAAGAATTCGAGAAGATCACTAACAAATACAATGGAGTCCACTACGATTTCAAAAGTATTAATATCAAGTCTGCTGGTGCTAGAGATCCAAAGTCTGAAGATCCAGTCGAGAAGTTAAGTGCTAGTGGTCAGAGGAAGCATGCTTCTGGTGACGACCATGATAGTTTTCATGCTGGTATGCCGAAAGGTACCAGTAAGAAATACTCTAGGCAGTTAATGGCAGATGTGAAGGCAGGTATGGTACCTCCTAAGAAAGAGAAGAAGGGTACCAAGAAAGAATCTGTATGGGACTATGCACCTAAGCTAGACTACGATTCATTCAGAGATTTCTATATGCTCAACCAAATCTTTAAGGTAGGAGCATTAGTAGAGCATGACGACACAGGATTGCGTGGTCATGTAGTCCACCGTGGTACTAATTACATTATTATGAAGGACGATAAAAACATTGAGTTACGTGCTTGGTTACAGCATGTGACAGAGGTAACTGAATTGTCTCCTGAGCAACAGAGAGCAGCAGATACAACTAAGGACCAGTCTAACTACTCTGCTGATGATGGCAGTGGTAATACGTGGAAGGCAGGTACTGATACATATAGAATAGCACTTCAAGATATGACACCTGGTCAAGGGGTCAAGAAGTTTTCAGATTTCAACGCAGAAATCAGAAATAATAAATAATCACGTATAGAAACAACCTTTCTTTTCTGGACAAAGAAAAATGAATTTAGAAATGCTAGTATCATCTGCTCTTATGGAGTACTCTCAAGTAGAGCAGCAGAGAATCCTCTTAGCGTTGGAAGAAGGAGCAACCCCTCCCACCCCTCGTATCAAGAGAGGACTTGAGAAGGTGATGGAAGTTATGAATTCTTGGGAACCTATCGTAGAAGGATATGCTGGATTCCCTGTAGAGAGAGATCATATCGACAAGAAGAAGCGTGAGCACGACAAAGATAGAAACATTGGACGTGTTATACGTGACTTCGTTATCACTGGTAAGAAAGCTGACGGACGTTACATTGTCGTCGGTAAGAAGGGTGAGAAGACTGCTAAAGCACCAGAGGATATGGGCTTGACAGCAGTTAAAGAAGGTGTTGACATTGAAATTCTCCATCAACAGATGCTTGCTGAAGCTAAGAAGGCTAAGAAGGTCAAGAGATGGTGGGATGACGATGGCGATGGCAAGGGATATGAGAAAGGTGAAGTTAAGAAAACTGCCAAGGAAGACACCGACCTTATAAATAAACTACGTGCCTCTGGAGTATTTACTGAAGAGGAGCTTAGGAAGATAGCGGAGACTGACCATGAGTAATCCCAATGGGAAGTCTGCACAGGATAGCTATCTCAAAACCAAAAAGAAGGGTAACGTCACGGTTAACCCCAAGAAGGAGGATCTAATGTCCGAATTGTATTCAAAGAATTTAAAGTCTGCACTTCAAGAGATAAAAGAGAAGGCAGTCTCGGCAGCAAACACTACAAAGCAAAAAGAAAAAGTCAAAGGTCAAGAGAAAGTTGAACCTGCTACACCTTGCGAAGCCAAGGAACCTATTGACGACAGTGCTACTAAGGCAGAGATACAGGAGAGAATGCGTCAGCGTTTACTTCAGTTAACTCAGGAGCATGACAATAAGTATATGCTCGACATCAAGTAAGGTTATATATAGAGTAACCTACTCATAGTTGATCATGATTAACTTTTTAATGCCTATCGCTATTAGCATCATTAACAAGGCTATCGATAGAATTCCAGAAGATCTGGACTCAGTAATAAAAGACTTTGTTATTAAGATACTAAAGAAAGCTGCTGCCAAGACAGACAACAAAGTAGACGACGAGCTAGTCGCTGCTGTTGCTAAGGCACTGCTTGAATCTTAGTGCTTATAAATAAATTATAGGAAAAATTATTCTCAGAGGAGAAACAAATGGCAGTCTTTGGTACAATAGACGCTGCTACGTTTGGCAATGATGTTGCTGTTACCAATGGTGACGCTACTGTTACCAAGAATGCAGCTGATAGTGTTAACGTAGGAGATATTCTAGTATTGAATAGCGTTAACTATCTCGTAAGAGAAGTAACCAGCACAACCGCAATCGAATTACATAAAGCATACGCAGGAAGCACAGATAGTTCCTTGTCTGGTGCTATCAGACGTACTGCTCCTAAAGCAGTTGCTGAGTATGTAGTTAAGGGTGGTGACAGTGTAAGTTACGACTTAGTATTCGTTGATACTACAGAGCAAAGCATCGCATCAAACAAGACACGTGGAATCACTGGTCCTGGTTGGTGGCAGTATCAAACTTATGTAACACATAACGGTGACACACGTCACAAGGCAGAGTATCTTGCACCTGCTAAGGCAGCAGCTGGATCTGCTGGTGACATGGCTGACGACACAATCGCAGCAGATGTATTAGAAGTCATCACAGTTGGTACACAACCTGCAAACTCTACTTCTTCTAGTGGAGCTGGAACATTCGTTGCTGCTGCAACAAGAGACCAGTCAGGTACTATTACATACCAGTGGCAGAGACAGACAGCATCAGCTACTACTCGTTGGGTAAACGTAAGTGCTTCACTTGACACAGGTATTACATATGCAAACTTCACTACAGCAACACTTGCTTACAGTGGACTAGCATCTGATGCCCTTGATGGTTACAAGTATCGTTGTGTTATTAACACAAGTAAGGGTGCTGAGACTAAGAGAACCAACGGAGCTGCCACACTTACATTCGGTAGTTAATTAAATTATAATTCGTAATGCATTTTGAATCACTTAATGAAAAAAACTATTTGATGTTCGCTATTAAACACTACAATAACCCTCAGTCGGTTACTGTAGATGACTTCATGGAGGATATGAAGAAGTTTAAATACCTCAAGAGATTACTCAAGAGGTATTTAAAAACAGGTATCCTCCGAGTCAATTTGATACTGAATCATTTGATAATTCTTTTTAATGTGTTTAATGATGCGACCATACCTTTACTAATGTATAAGTTAGAGAAAGAGTATTGGTCCCTTATTAAAACCTTCCTCGTCTACTTGAATAGATACCCTGAGAACCCAGCGTTTCTAAGAGATGTAGACATAGACCAAGACGTAGAGTCTCTCCTTAACGATATATGATTAATGAAGATGCCCCAACAATGAGTGCTGGTAACGGTGGATTCTCTGGATCTGCTGCTGCCACTGGTCCTGTTGCGGGTTTCGATCCCCTGTTAGGTAGTGGTAAAGTCAAGAAGCGTAAGTATAAAAGAAAAGAAGTAAAGGAGGATGCCTCCGATAGGTATGGTAAGTCAAACTACCTGCCTTTTTTAATTTCATATGATGGTGCAGAGTCATACGTGTTGTATGGTAAGTCACCAGCAGAGATTAAGATACAACTAAGAAAGATTTACAGACCAGAGAATCATAGTAAGATAAAAGTCAAAAGATTATATCCGAATGAGGTTATTCAGTGGTATTGGAAGAAGAGACAACAGGCTTTGACGGACCAATGAGTGATATTAATTCAGCAATACTAGAAAGATTAGAAAGAGTAGTAGATAAACTCTCTGACAACTCCACCAAGATGGGAGAGTTACTTGCTGTTCATAATGAGAAACTAGATAAACAAGACAGAATAGATGCAGTACTCTTTGAAAAGATAGAGTCAGTCCATCGGGAGGTAAACAGAAGATCAGATGAGATCAAGAAAGGATGCGAGAGAGACATCAGAAAAGTCGATGACCGTCTTAGACTCATGGAAAAGAAAATGTGGTCTATTTTTGGTGCTCTGTCTGTTATATCTGTCGTGGTTAGTCCAATCGGACAAGGAATAATAAAAAACTTGACAGAATCGGATGCACCTGCTACACTTAGTCCATACAACAACGATACTGCATGGATTACGTTGAGGACAAATACATACGATTCCTCAATACCAGACTAGACAAGTTTAAAAACGTAAAGACAGGACTATACAACTTCCGTTGTCCCTACTGTGGTGATTCACAAAAGCATCGCAATAAGGCTCGGGGGTATTTTTTTCTGAAGAAGTCTGAGTATATCTTCAAATGTCACAACTGTGGCATGGGGAGGTCTCTTGGTAACTTCTTAAAGGATCACGCACCTGACCTACATGACCAGTTTATACTGGAAAAATATAGGTCGGGTGCTACTGGTAAGGGGAGGTATACTCCCAACTATAAACCTAAGTCAGCTAAGCCTAACTTCACCAGTAAGGTAGCAGATTTGGAATCTATCGCTGATCTAAATAGAAAACATGCAGCGAGAGAATACTTAGAGAAACGACAAATCCCACAGGAAAAGTTATCCTCTTTGTATTATACTGATAGGTTTAAAACTTGGATCAACTCTAAGAAACCTGGTACTTTTAAGAGTCTCCAGAATGATAGAGGACGTATCATCATTCCTTTAATTGATAAGGATGGTAACTGGTTTGGTGTCCAAGGTAGATCTCTTCTACCTAACGCAACGATGAGGTATATAACTATCATCTTTGATGAGGATAAACAAAAAGTATTTGGACTTAATCATGTTAGTGAAGACAAACCAATCTACATCGTGGAAGGACCGATTGACTCGCTCTTCTTGGACAATTCCGTTGCGATGGTTGGGAGCGACTTTGATCCTAGGTCGCATCATTGGGGCAATTATATTTGGGTTTATGATAACGAACCTCGTAACCGACAAATCGTCGAGCGAATCTCCCACTCAATCGATAGAGGAGACAAAGTAGTCATTTGGCCACAGTTCGTGACAAAGAAAGACATTAATGATATGATACTTGTGGGTCTGGATCCCCAGAAGATCATCGAAACTAATACCTATCAAGGTATACAAGCAAAAATAAAACTAACCGAATGGAAAAGAGTATGACAGAGATCAGGGTAAAGAAACGCAACGGTAGAGGTGATGAAAACCTCAGACTAGAAAAGATTCACAAGATGGTAGAGTATGCCTGTGAAGGACTTGCTGGTGTATCTGAATCCCAGATTGAAATGAATGCGAACCTTCAATTCTATGATGGCATTACCACACAGGACATTCAAGAGATCCTAATTAGGTCTGCTAATGATCTGATCTCTCTTGACAATCCTAACTACCAGTATGTTGCAGCAAGACTGTTGCTCTATGGTCTAAGGAAAGGTGTCTATGGTGGACATCCAGACTACCGTCCATTCACTCACGATCATGTAAAGAATTGCATTGAGAAAGGTGTCTATGATGAGACTATCTTAGATGCATACAGTGAGGAAGAGTGGGTTAAGATTGATGCCTTCATTGAAGATGATCGTGACAATCTGTATACCTATGCAGGTCTCCGACAGGTGGTGGATAAATATCTTGTACAAGATAGAAGCACTGGAGAGATCTACGAGACACCTCAGCAGATGTATATAATGATCGCTGCTACTCTCTTCCAACGCTATCCTGTAGAGACTAGACTAACCTATGTAAAGAAATACTATGACGCAATCTCCAAACACAGAGTCAACATCCCAACACCAGTCATGGCAGGTGTCAGAACACCCATTCGTCAATTTGCATCTTGTGTTTTGGTTGATGCTGATGACACCCTCGATAGTATCTTTAGCAGTGATATGGCTATTGGCAAATATGTCGCACAGAGGGCTGGTATTGGGATTAACGCAGGTAGAATCAGGGGCATCAACAGTAAGATCAGGGGTGGAGAAGTTCAACACACAGGTGTTGTCCCCTTCCTTAAAAAGTTTGAGTCAACTGTCAGATGCTGTACTCAAAACGGAGTCAGAGGAGGGTCAGCTACTGTCCACTTTCCGATCTGGCATAAAGAAATTCAAGACATCATTGTTCTCAAAAACAACAAAGGAACAGAAGACAACCGTGTCAGAAAACTAGACTACAGTATTCAGATATCCAAACTATTTTATGAGAGGTTCATTCGTAATGAAGACATTAGTTTATTCAGTCCTCACGATGTGCCTGGTCTCTACGATAGTTTTGGCAGTGGACAGTTCGACGAACTCTACACCCAGTATGAGAGGCAGACAGAGATTCCAAGAATATCTGTACCTTCGCAGGAACTCTTCCTAGATCTACTGAAGGAGAGAGCAGAGACTGGTCGTGTTTACATCATGAATATTGACCACTGCAATGAGCACTCATCCTTTAAGGATCCTATTTACATGAGTAACCTCTGCCAAGAGATCACTCTACCTACAGATCCTATTCAACACATCGATGATGCTGATGCTGAGATAGCATTGTGTATTCTCTCTGCTATTAACGTAGGTAAACTTAATAAGTTAGAGGACATGGAAGAGTTGTGTGACCTCTCTGTCCGTGCTCTGGATGAGTTGATTGACTATCAGAGATACCCTGTGGCAGCAGCAGAAAGGTCTACAAGAGCACGTAGGTCATTGGGAATAGGTTTCATTGGTCTAGCACATTATTTTGCTAAGAATAATGTCAAGTATAGTGACCCTGCCTGTTGGCAACTGACTCATGAGTTGACTGAAGCATTCCAATACTATCTACTGAAGGCATCTAATCAACTATCAATAGAGAAAGGACCATGTGATGCATTTGAAAGGACTAAGTATCATGATGGAATACTACCTATCGATACATATAAGAAGGACGTGGATTCAATCGTTAACCACGAATTAAAATATGATTGGAGTAGTCTTAGGACATCTATCACACAGCACGGACTCAGGCACAGCACTCTGTCCGCACAAATGCCTTCGGAGAGCAGTTCCGTTGTGTCAAATGCAACAAATGGAATCGAACCTCCTAGAGACTACTTGTCCATTAAGAAATCAAAGAAGGGGCCTCTTAAACAGATTGTTCCATCCTACCAATCTCTAAAGAATAACTACACGTTACTCTGGGATATGGAAAACAACACTGGATACATTAATGTTGTCGCAGTGATGCAGAAATTCTTTGATCAAGCAATCAGTGGTAACTGGGCTTATAATCCAGAGCATTATCCTGATGGTGAGGTACCAGTAAGTGAGATGGCAAATGATCTTCTTACCACCTACAAGATGGGATGGAAGACATCTTACTATCACAATACATATGATGCTAAGAAAGATGTGGATGAACCAGCACATCCAATTGCATGGAAGGATGAGGTACCATCTGACCCCAACAACATTGATAATTTAATCGATGAACTTATGAACGCAGACGAATCGGAGTGTGATGGTTGTTATGTTTAGTAAAGAGTTGAAAGAAGGGACTAAGAAGTCCCATAACGCAGCAGAGAATACTAAATTTGTATCACAATTCCTCAAGGGAGTATTAAATCCTGATGAGTATGTAAAGTTACTGACTGATTTCTGGTATGTGTATAGCACAATGGAAGAGTGTGTCAGTTCATCAACTGACCCCAAGGTTAAGAATTTACATCGATGGAATGCTATACTATTCAGGACTTCATACATTGAAAGAGACCTGAGATATTTCAAGGGTCCAATGTGGAGGAATGATCTGACACCTTCTGAAGCATGTAATACATACTGTTACAGAATTCGTGAGGTGGCAGAGAATGATCCATACTTACTCATAGCACACCACTACACACGTTACATCGGTGACCTGTCTGGTGGTCAGATACTGAAAGGTATTGCTAAGAAGGCACTTCAACCTCCAGAGGGTGAAGGTCTACACTTCTATGACTTCCCTTCTATTGAGGACTCGAAGGCATGGAAGAATGAATACAGAGCAGTGTTGGATGGTCTCAACTTTGATGAGCAGCAGAAGAATGCTTTAATTACTGAAGCAAACTATGCCTTCCGTCTAAACATGTATGTCTTTGATGAGTTACAATCAACGGATCCATATCCAGTGGTCACTGCACTATGGAGAATACTAAAGAATACTATAGGAGGTTCTAAGTGAATCAAGTACCACAAGAGGATCCACATGCTTGGAGAGAAGAATACCTTGGTATGAAGGTACTTTCTAAGATGCAACGGGAACTACTTGAGAATGGACCTAAGAGTTTGTCTCAATCATGGTTAGTCGGTGCAATGTATAACGATTGGAAGAGGAAGAAGGGGATTAAAGATCCTCCAGTAGGTAAAGGTACACAAACGTCATTGACTGAGGCATTGAAAAGATGGGACTGAGCGTATTTAATTGTGAAAAAGTAGATACAACCAAACAACCAATGTTTTTTGGTAAACCTCTGGGAATGCAGAGGTATGACGAATACAAGTACCCCGACTTTGATAAACTAACTCAGACCCAACTGGGTTATTTCTGGAGACCAGAAGAGGTATCACTCCAGAAAGATAGAGCAGATTACAAGACTCTATCTGAACAACAGAAACATATCTATACTTCTAATTTGAAGTATCAAATACTCCTAGACTCTGTGCAAGGACGTGGTCCTGGCATGGCATTTTCACCTTACTGTAGTCTTCCAGAATTGGAAGGGTGCATGGGTGTCTGGGAATTCATGGAGCAGATCCACTCTCGCTCCTACACTCACATCATCAAGAATGTATACTCAGATCCGTCTGAAGTATTCGATGCAGTATTAGATGATGATAAGATCATGGCTCGTGCTGAGTCAGTAACCCAAGCATATAATGATTTCATTGAGTATGCTGGACAGTATGCTAGTGGTAACTTATGGGCACCCGATGCTCGTAACTCACCTAGTCACGCTTGGACTATCAAGGATCTTAAACGTCAACTATACAGGGCAATATTAAATGTTAACATCCTAGAAGGCATTCGTTTCTACGTCTCCTTCGCTTGCTCTTTTGCTTTCGGTGAGTTAAAACTCATGGAAGGTAGTGCTAAGATCATATCTCTTATTGCAAGAGATGAATCTCAACACCTCGCACTCACTCAGAAAATAATCTACAAGTGGAGAAAGGGTGATGACCCTGTGATACAGGAGATTCATGAAGAAGAGAAGGACAATGTAGTCCAGATGTTTAGGGATGCAGTTGAAGAAGAGAAGGACTGGGCAAGGTACCTCTTCTCTCAAGGTCCAATGATAGGTCTTAATGAAAGACTTCTTTGTCAGTATGTTGAGTGGATTGCTAATAGAAGAATGAAAGCAATAGGTATAGATCCCATCTACGATATAGCCGCCAAGAACAATCCCTTACCTTGGACAGAGCACTGGCTAAATAGTAAAGGTCAACAGAATGCTCCTCAAGAAACTGAGATTGAGTCCTATATCGTTGGAGGGATTAAACAAGATGTCGAGTCTAATACCTTTAGTGGGTTTAAGCTCTAACCTATGGCGAAAGGTTAGGGATAGATGGTTTAAACAATTGAATGAGACACAGGACACAGCAGGAGAAAGTGATTTCCTCGCTGAGAGACCAGAGAACTGGTATAAAGGACCACTTATCTTTCCTTCGTTCCCTGAAGAGGGAGCTGAAATGGAAACCGCACAACCTTATCGGACAGAAAAGGTTGGATTCTATAATGAAGAATGGTCAGATTAAGAAATGTATCAAGAATAACAAAAAAACTTGATAAATAGTAAGGGTATGCTAACATACCTATACGTTCATCCCAAAAGGGACGCAAGTAAGCCGACACGGAACGGACATCGTTCATCCCATGATTCCAATTCTAATCGCCACCGCTATCACCTGCTCTGATGTATCAGATATGGTTGAAAGGACTCGTAGAAATAAGACTGTCACTCCAGCAGAAGCTGAAGAGATAGTTCAAATCTATGAGGAATATCTAGTGGAGTCGCTAGGTTTGGAGTGTGATTGGGACGCAAATGCCGACTGAAGGAACGGGGTCTTATACACCCTACTTTCAGGAGAAAGCAAATGACTAAAGTCACTTATCGTGGAGTCGAGTATGACTCTGAAGAGTACAACGCAAGGATTCTCGACGAGAATGCGAAGCGTCAAAGACACGATCTAATGTATCGTGGTCTAAAGGTTTCCAAGAAAACGGTAACCGCCTAACCTAAATAATGGGGACTTCGGTCCCCATTTTTTTATGAACTTATGAAAATTGATACGCAAGGCATGAGTCTTCCACTTGATCCTAACTATAAGGAGAAGACATCGGTAGAAGACCAACGTAAAGCACTGCCTAAAGCAATCATCACACCTCGGAGGTTGTTTACCCCTGAGTATGTTAAGGAAATGAAGATCCTTATCAATGAAGTGTTGGATGAAAGACAATACCGAAAGGAACTGTCACAAGCGGTTGACAACCCCACACCCCCTGGTATATCATACTTTGATGTAGATCATTTTAAACATAGTATTGATGATCCAGAGCCTCAATACCCATTAGAATCCTATGACGAAGATGACCACGAAGCGTAAACGCATCGGTGTTATGTGCTCAGGCAAGGGCACAAACTTTGAAAACATAGTACTAACATGTAATAAGCACGAGGTTGTGCTTATGATACATGATAAGAAAGAGTGTGGAGCAGCAAGAAGAGCAGAGAAGTATGGGATTCCACACGTAAGAGTAAAGCATACTAGAGAAGACGAGATGATCGCACTCTTCAAGTCATGGAGAGTAGATCTAATAGTCTTAGCGGGGTACATGAGAATACTAAAGAGACCTTTAGATTTTCACTGCCCCATTATTAATGTACACCCATCACTGCTACCAAAGTATAAAGGATTACACGCAGTTGAACAAGCCCTAGATAGTAATGACGACGTAACAGGATGCACAGTACACTATGTGAATGAAGAGTTAGATGGTGGAGATATAATATCTCAGAAAGAAGTACCTATTCTCTCTGATGATACTGTTGAAACACTGACTAGACGTATTCAACTACAAGAGTATGCACTGTTACCTTATGTAATTGATAATTATGAAACCCCAATCAGCGAAGGCGAAGGGCAGGTTGTTTCAGCAGTGGGTGCGAGACCTACTTATAGAGGAGAGGAATATTCATCCAGAGGATATCGAGAGCAGATCGATGGGGGCTTCTGGCGAAGACTTGATTATGGCTCGTGATGCTAGACAAAAGTTCCCTTTCAGTATAGAATGTAAGAATCAAGAGAAGTTAAATGTTTATGATGCATACGATCAAGCGTGTGCTAATGCAGGAGACCACCAACCTATCCTCTTCATGAAGAAGAATAGAAAGAAGGCTCTTGCTGTTGTTGATGCCGAGTGGTTTATAAAAAATTATGGCAGTCCATAGTATGTTTGAAGTCCCTATCATTCACTACGAGATAGCGAATTGGGATTTGAATAAGAAGAAGATATTAGATGCACTCCCACCAGAGTGTGAAGAGCATGCAGATGCTCAGGACAATGGATTGTTCACAGATTTCTTTGTAAATGCTAAGGAAGGATCCACTGATCTACCTGAGTATGGAGAGACAATAATCAGTGTGATTAGACCTTACCTTGCTGACTTCTCTAGTCAGAGGAGGATAGAGTTTACTGACATGTGGTACCAAAAGTATTACAAAGGGGTACAACATCAGGTGCACACTCATGGTCACAGTGGATGGTCCTGTGTAATGTATGTGGAGTTTGATCCACAGGTTCATGAACCTACTCAATTCTATTCACCATTTAAGAATCCTTGGAATGGTAACCTAGAGACCTTCCAACCACCTGTAAATGAGGGAGACATGGTAATCTTTCCTTCAACTGTAATGCATGAAGCACCTGCTAATAGATCTGATAAGAGAAGGACTATAGTATCATTTAATATCAGAGGTCATGTAGATGTAGTGAAGTATAAGTTGTGGGAGGGTGACCCCATCAGAGTGGTGTCCTCATGACCTATAATTTATTTCCCACACCTGTAGAGTATATTCCTAACGCAGTAACAGAGTTAGAGATCTTCTATCTAATGAGGAAGGTCAAAGAGGTTAAGCATCTACACCATCAATCTATTAAGGGTAATGGTTTCAGCACTCACAATCCTCATGAGTCATACCCACTACTCAGTCAGGACATACAGATTAAACTACAGAATTATGTTGATGAATATAATATCAAGGTAGGTAACACCCCTAGTCTCATAACATATACTTGGTCTAACATACAGCATAAAGATAGTATTCTTAAGGAGCATTGTCATCCACAGTCTCTTGTATCTGGTGCTCTCTATGTAAATGTGGATGATAAGCAGAAGATATATTTTCATAACCCTAACCCATATACATACTTCACTCCTAAAGAAAGGATCACTCCATATAATATGGAGCACCAATTTATCAAGGTTAATAAGGGAGACTTACTATTGTTTCCAAGTTGGTTGAGACATGGTAAGGATGATGAGGTAAATAATATGAATGACAGAATAGTAGTGAGTTTTAATGCGACATGAGTTTACCCGAAGAGATTACAATTTATAAGGATAAGGTCGCCACTAAAAGGACAGACTTTATATGGGGTAGACAGATACCCGACACGGTATGCGATGGACTCATAGAATTCTGGGAGAACCAGAGATTCCTACGTGTACAACCAGGTCAGGTGTATTCTCAAGGTGATGTCACTACTGACAATGAGATCAAAGAGTCTATGGATACTTTGGTACCTCATCAGGTATCAATGCCACATGTCCAAGACTATCTCCAAGAATTACAGGGAGTATTGGATGACTATATAAATGAGTTCCCTTTCTGTAATACATCTAGGTTTCAGATCGTTGAACCATTGAGCATGCAATGGTACCCTAAAGGTGGTGGGTTTAAGGAGTGGCATACCGAGAGGTTGAATGCTCTACCTGGTACTGCCCACAGACACCTAGTCTTTATGACATACCTTAATGATGTGCCCGATGGTGGTACTGAATGGTATCATCAGGACCTTTACGTACCAGCAAAGAAAGGTTATACTGTCATATGGCCTAGTGATTGGACTCACTTCCACCGTGGAAGAGTTAGTCACACGTCAGAAAAGCAGATCATAACTGGATGGTTTGCTTATGTCTGAGGAAACCTACTATCAATACCTACTACAACAGTATCGACTAGCTATGAAAGATCAAGGGGCAATCCCTAAAGAAGGTCAGGATGAATGCTGGAACAGAGCACTGGATATTTTTATCGAGTCTGTCCATAAACCTGACGATTCACTACGCTCTTGTGCACACAACCAAAAGTGCTATAATGAACTGATGTGGATTAGAGATGACATTCTCGCACACTTAAACACACTACGGAGAGACAAATGACTTGTGGATTACATGGAAAATTGGACACTGCTGTAGCAGCAGTAAAGGATGTGCTTACAACAGCACTGGATGGAGATCATACCGAGGAGACCTTGGAGGAAATCTTGTCAGCATTTAATACCCTTAAGTCTGTTAACAAAAGACTTGGACATCAAGGGACTGGTATTACATTCACACCTGACTCTACGCTAGGTGATGCACTGACATTCAATGATGATATCGATATCGATACTACATACGCAGCAGGACCAGTCAACATTATGGGTGGCATGGGATCTGATGTGATAACCTTTGGTGATGACATTCATAACGATAACTAATCGAGATGAGGGTACCCGTACTAAGGGGGCTTGACAGAAATTTAATCTTTGCTATATAATTATGTAACGTTACTTAACATAAGTTAACAACATGACACAATCAGTGGCACAACGGTACACAACTACCGAATCAGGTGGAAGACAAAACATCTTTCCTACTGAGCCAGTAGTCCAAGTCGAAAAAGACTATGATTATTGGAAGAATGCTGAGTTACTCAATGGTCGCCTTGCGATGATTGGTCTAGTAGCAGCAGTGATCAACTACTCCATCTTTGGATGGATCATTCCAGGATTTGCGTAGTCGAACGCAGGTCTCTTTAAATTCTACCCCTATTAAATCTAAGAAAAATGACACCAGAAGCAGAAAAGTTTAACGGTTGGGCAGCCATGATTGGCTTCGTCGCAGCAGTAGGTGCTTACGTCACCACAGGTCAGATCATCCCAGGCATATTCTAATGGGAAATCAAGGTACCTATGATCTCTTTTGGAGATCAAACGGAAGAGCGACTATGGTCCTCTTCTGGATCGGTGTTGCTCTCTATACTAAGTTTAAATATTTCGCTTAAATGTTGCGAAATATAAATACTTATTCATAAAAGTTAACAATACAGATGAGCGACTTTACAGCCGCCACAGACACAATATCACCACTAATGGCAGTCCTCTGGGTTCTCTATCCCATGGCTGCTTTAGTCTTAATTGAGCTCTTCTTAAGGGCAGTCGATGGAGATGATGATGACGATCAAGATGGTGGCAAGATGATACCAGCAGTTTACCCTACTTAATAACATGCCTTTTATAGTTTTCGGTTGCATCTTAGCAACTACAGCACTTACTAACGTATCTTGGATGGTCATCCAATGATAATGGTATTTGTTATCGTTGGATTACTCCTCCTCTTGGTGGGACTAGGAGTATGGCAGACCTTCGGGTCAGGTAAGGAGGATCTAAGAGATCCTATTGATGAGCATGCTAAACTACATGAGCTAGGAATAGCACACGGACACTCACCTAATAGATCATGAATTTTATAGTAACAATAATGTCATTTGCAAACTTTGTATTCTATCCTCTAGTGGTTGGTACAATTATTGCATTCATTATTGAGCAGATCTTTAGACAAATAGGAAACGAGGATGACCCTAAAGCAGTACGAAATGTTATACTCTCTATGGGTATTAGAAAGTACCTTTATCGCCAAGCATGGGTCTTTAATATTATTTGGTTTATCGGTTATGCGATCCTTTTATTTGTAGTACGACCAGGGGCACAGCAGATGCCTGATATGATATGGCAGGGATAGAAGCAACATTAATTACAATTGATCATGGGTGGCACCCTCTACTCGAGCTTGCTCTTATAATTACTATTGGAGTAACGTTCGGATGAGTCGTGTACCGTTTAGAATATTGTGTTAAGGAACAATGGATTCCCTTGCAAAAATATAGAAACCTTAGTAGAATGAAAGCTAACTTCCTTATGAGCATCAGTGGTATGATGAAGAGGGAAGATGTATTATTGAGAATGGTTGATGAAACTAATCAGATTTACTAGTGGTCAGACTTATACTCCTTTCGCAGCAGCGTGGGAGTATTTCTTTTGCGAAGAAGATCTTAAGATACCTCTGGAAGAATTAAAGAAAGAGATACTAGACAAAGAGAAGGGTATCATAGAGGAGTATGAGTTTGAGGATGACTGGGGCACCAAGTTAGGTGCTAAGAGTCTTACTGCTCGGAGTAATAAATATAATCTATTAAACTTTGATAGTGCACTTCCATTGAAGTATGCTATCAAGAAAACGCATGACAAATTTATCGCAGAGTTGGGTGCGAAAGATATACCTCAAGTATATGTCCAGTGTTGGGCTAATGTTATGAGAGAGGGTGATCAGATAGCAGTCCACTCACATGGTAAGGATCCCTATGGATACCTGAGTGGTCATGTGTGTGTCCAAGTTACTGATACTAATACAAACTATTATAATCCTTTCGGTGGTACCCCTTGGTCATCACCCAACAAGGCAGGTAAGATCACCCTCTTCCCTAGTTGGGTTAGTCATGGCACTGACAAGGTAGTAGACAGTCAAGAAAGGATCACAATAGCATTTGACATCCTAACTGAGGATGGTTACACTAAGATTGTAAAGGATGACATGAAGGAGCATTGGGTTAAACTATGAATGAAGACTACCGCATGGAGCACAAGTTGAATGAGAGGAAGATCTGTATCGGTTGCTTCGCATCAAGAAACATCCCTATCAATGCAGAAGTCTACCAATTTTCGCACGACCTAGTAGAGAGTGGCCGACTTGATAAGTATATCCCTACGAAAGAAGATCCATTGCAAGAAGAAGTAGAGAAATATGGTGGAGACTATTTCCAAATGACATGCACTGCAATCATGGAAGCATGGGAAGAGTATAAGGAAGGCATCTACCCACCATTAGATCGCAATGGTAAAGAGTTATATGGGAACTAAAGTTATAGTACCTAAAAACTATGGGTGGTTAGAGCATAAACTATCTGATGATGAGTTTGATTATGTCAAGAAGCGTATTGACATACCATCAGAGGATAGGATCTCTCTTGCTGGTAATATACTAGAGAGTATTCCTTTATATGATAAGGATGATTGGTTATTTAATAATACTATTGTCCCATTAATTAATACATACACACAAGAGTTTGGTAACCTAGGTAATGATGTACCTCTTAACCAACTCCATCCCTATCGTCTGAGTGATTGGTGGGTTAACTATCAGAAGCAACACGAGTTTAATCCATTACATTTTCACACTGGCATCTATAGTTTTGTGATATGGATTAAGATACCTACTGAATGGGAGGATCAGAATAAAGATAACCCAAGCAACATGCCATCTAAATCATCCTTTAAGTTTGTTTATACAGATAACCTAGGACAAATCAAATACTATGACTACAACCTAGGACCAGGAGCAGAGGGTGTTATGCTATTCTTTCCAAGTAAACTAAATCATATAGTATATCCTTTCTACAACTGTGGAGAGGTGAGAGTAAGCGTCTCAGGTAACATCGGAGTTGACACCACTGTTAAATTATGATCAAAGATTTATTCCCGACTAAAATATATGAGGCCAGAGTAGCAGACTACGAGGTCATACAGAGAGAGTTTGAAAGTATAGAGATGGAAACCATCTGGAAAAACTTATGGAATACTCATCTTATATCTGACACATCATTTGAGCAGAAGATATTACCTTATCATTTCACACAAGAGTTAAAGACTCACCTCTACAATTACACAGGTAGTGATGGTTGGAATCATCAGGCATCTTGGATGACATGTCTGGAACCAGGACAGTATGCTGCTGCACATCATCATGGACATTCAGATCTATCTGGTGTATACTATTTCAAGACTACAGGTGAGGATGGAGATCTATTCTTCCAGACACCTAACCTAGCATCAACTACTAGTATATGGTCTACTGAACCTCATACTGTTTCAATGAAACCAGAGCAAGGTAAGTTAATATTATTTCCAGGTTACTTAATGCACGGTATACGTACCAATACAACAACACACTCACGACTGAGTGTATCATTTAATATGAGGTTTGATAGATGAAGATTGTTATTGTAGGTGGAGGTACTGCTGCATGGATGGCAGCAGCAGCACTCGCTAAGACATTCCCAGAGTATGACATCACCATAGTAAAAGGTGGTGATCCTATTGGGGTGGGTGAATCTACAACACCTCACATCAATCAATACCTAAAGTATATGGGTATAGATGACAAGACATTCCTTACAGAAGCAAGAGCAACATACAAATCTAGTAGTAGGTTTGAAAACTTTACTGAGTTAGGTCATGTCTTCCACTATCCTAATGGTCAAGCACCTGCTCTCAACCTAACTGATGCTACATTCCATGACTGGATGTGTGCAAAGGCATTCGGACAGGATCCACCTCCATTTGCTGATGTCTTCATGCCATTTGTAACGGTGGCAGAAGAGAAGAAGATGCCATTAAATAACTCGTTGCTAATTCCATATGATTTATCTAAAGACAGATCGTTTCACATCGACGGAAGTAAATTCTCTGCCTATCTACAAGAAACTTTTTGTAGTGGTGTTAGAGTTGTTGATAGTAAAGTTAAGTCAGTTCGTTACAACGGACAAAGAATTTCAGGTGTCTTTCTGGAGAGAGGACCGACTGACCTGCGGGCACCGTCGATTGATGCAGATCTCTATCTCGACTGTACTGGGCAAGCATCTACACTAGGTGGTGCTATGACTAGGTGGATGCCATTTGATTCTATTCCAACTGACACTGCCATCGTAAGGAAGAGAGATTATATTGATAAAGATAAGGAGATGGTACCATACACCAACGCAAGGGGTATGAGTAGTGGATGGCAGTGGACTATCCCAACGTGGGAATATATTTCAGAGGGATATGTATTCTCTAGTAAGTTTCAGACTGTAGAGGAAGCAAAGAAAGAGTTTGGTGAAGGTAAAGTAATTAAGTTTAGAAATGGTAGACAGATGGAAGCATGGGTAGGTAACTGTGTGATGATTGGTCTAGCATATAGTTTCATTGAACCATTAGAATCTACCTCATTATTCTCAGCACATCATGGTATCCTTGCTCTCGTTGATAGTTTAAGAGAGGAGCCTGGTATCAATCAGTTTATGAGAGACAGATACAATCACAATATGAATGAGCATTGTGATGGGTGGAAAGAATTTGTTGAAGCACACTATTATTATTCTCGTAGGACAGACACACCATTCTGGGAGCATGTGACACAGAATACAAGGTATGAACTTCAAGGTGCTCACGATCTAGTCCAGTTTCACATGGTAGGGGGTGATCCAGTTCAACATGAGGCACACCCCATACTTTACATTTTGGGTGGAGCAGGGTATACTAGTGTTAGGAGAAGATCCTATCAGTATTTCAACTACCCATCAGTCCCTTCTAATAAGGTAGATGGATGGAAACATCTTTACAATAAGAGAAAGAAATTAGCTGAGTCTCTACCTACAATGTATAAATATCTAAAAGAAAACTACTTCCAATGAACCTCCTTCCAGAAATCTTTGACGAGCATGCTAAGTATAAGCCTTGGTTATGGGAGAAGTATGGCGATACTTTTGACAACGAAAAGAATCGTAAGAAGAGAGAGCAGAATGAGAAGGAGTTAAAGTATAAGAAAGATCGTATGATGCACGGTAAGAAGAAGACTGGGCATTCAAGTGACTCACCAACCTATAAACAGTTTGTTGCTAAGGCAAAGGAGACAGGACTGAAGAGAGGAGAGGTCAAGAGATACGATAAAGATAAAAAGAAATGGGTATCTAATAAAGACTAATGTATATTATCTTCCTCCTAATAAGTTGCTACTTATTCTATCAAGCATATAGATTGATGTCGATGGGGTGGCAGACGCAGGAGGCAGGACCATTACAAGTAGAAACAAAGACAAGACAAGTTACTCGACCACCTCATCCAGAGATGGCAGATGTAAAGCATGGAGATGAATTGCTTGTTATAAATTTCAATAGGCAGACTCCTACAGATCCATTGCTTAAGGCATTGGATGAAAGAATATATAACGGACAGCAGATCGACGACCCTTGGGACGACGATGATGAAGATGATGGAGACGGTGACGTACCAGCACTATTAAAGACATGAAAGAAAGAGAACCTTGGGAGTCACCTTTAGATGATGAAGAATGGTCTACCTCACAAGAGAGTGGGGACATTCTATTTGATGACGAACCTGTATTAAAACTGGACTTTCACGACTACAAAGGATGACTTACTACGCACCAGACAAAGTACCTTACGATGAATGGTTTGATCCTGATTACAAATACGAACCACACCCTTATGATAACTGGCCCATGGCAACAGATAAAGACAAAGAAGTAAAGGAAGACGATTCTATGCATGAAAAAATGTATAAGATCGCTACCTCTAAGTACAATCCATTCTCAGTAGGTGGATCGGAAGAGTGGCACGATTCTAAACCAGGTTGAGAACTGTCACAAGCAGCTTGACAAGAAACAAAACTTCATATATAGTATTAGTGTCTTGAAAAACAGACATTCATCTTACTCCTTACCGAGACTAAACGGAGAAATCAGTCTCTCATCTTACCGCAAACAAAAACGTTCTATTAATTCAGATGACAACTCTAACTCGTAAAGAGCAAGGATTGCTGTCAGGATGGGGTGAGTTTTGTGAGTGGGTTACAAGTACAAACAACAGACTTTATGTCGGTTGGTTTGGAGTTCTTATGATTCCTTGCTTGTTAGCTGCTGCTACTTGCTTCATCGTGGCATTTATTGCTGCTCCTCCCGTAGATATCGACGGGATCCGTGAACCAGTTGCTGGTTCACTTATGTTTGGTAACAACATCATCTCTGGTGCTGTTGTCCCATCCTCTAACGCTATCGGACTACACTTCTACCCTATATGGGAAGCTGCCACACTAGATGAGTGGTTGTATAACGGAGGTCCATATCAGTTAGTAGTCTTCCACTTCCTTATTGGAATCGCTGCTTACATGGGCAGACAGTGGGAGCTTTCATACCGTTTAGGTATGAGACCTTGGATCTGTGTTGCTTACTCAGCACCAGTGTCTGCTGCATTCGCAGTCTTCCTTGTATATCCATTTGGTCAGGGATCTTTCTCTGATGGTATGCCTCTAGGTATTTCAGGTACATTCAACTTCATGTTTGTATTCCAAGCAGAGCACAACATTCTTATGCACCCCTTCCACATGGCAGGTGTTGCAGGTATGTTTGGAGGAGCACTCTTCAGTGCCATGCACGGTTCTCTAGTTACTTCTTCTCTAATCAGAGAAACAACTGAGAATGAGTCACAAAACTATGGATACAAGTTTGGTCAAGAAGAAGAGACCTACAACATCGTTGCTGCTCATGGATACTTCGGTAGATTAATCTTCCAGTATGCATCTTTCAACAACAGTAGATCACTTCACTTCTTCCTTGCTGTATTCCCTGTGGTGTGCATTTGGTTAACCTCTATGGGTATCTGCACAATGGCATTCAACCTTAACGGTTTCAACTTCAACCAGTCTGTCCTAGACAACTCTGGTAAAGTGATTCCTACATGGGGTGACGTGCTTAACAGAGCAAACCTAGGTATGGAAGTGATGCACGAGCGTAACGCTCACAACTTCCCACTCGACTTGGCAGCTGCTGAGACCAGTGAGGTTGCATTACTTGCACCTTCTATCGGATAAGATCTGATAAGACATACTAATCAACAGACCCCTTTACAGGGGTCTTTTTTTGTCCTATATTATTTTTGTTGAGGGATCGGGACTGTCGCCTATTGGTTAAGGCCCACTGCTTATAACGGTGTGAATCGGGTTCAATTCCCGACAGTCCTACCTTGACTCAGTAGCTCAGTGGACAAG
>Ga0207993_1000136_pt1 | contig 29366 bp, 25 predicted proteins | sample ETN01SmetaG_2_FD_185791 | JGI IMG/M metagenome (GOLD analysis project Ga0207993, IMG submission 185791) | Marine microbial and viral communities from oxygen minimum zone, Eastern Pacific Ocean - ETNP2014F12-01SV265 (SPAdes) (version 2) | ecosystem: Environmental > Aquatic > Marine > Oceanic ...
TAGCTCTCCAGCTAGACGAAGGGCGCGACCTGGTTTTACCGTGGTTCCGGTAAGAAAAAATAAAGCATTCACGCGTTCATTTCGGCCTCCCCATTCGGCAGGTATTACGATACCAGCCTCACTTTTTACGATTACTAAATGATCATCCTCAGCGTCATCAAAGAACGCTACTGGTGTTGCTGTAGGATGAGTTTGCGAGGGCTGTATCCAAAGCGAACCTGTTTCTAAAAATTGTTCATTAACCGTATCAGCATCAATTCCTATCCGATGACCTAAAACCTGCGAAGCGCGAGTCGCTGCTAGATCAATATCGCCATCATTCGGAACATAGAGCACTGAAGCTCTCGCAATTAGACCAGCGTAGTCATCCTCGGAGCGAAGCCCGTGGCTTTGCATCGCAGCAGAAATTTCCCGATCAACGCTGGTATCAGCTGCCCGACCTAGTCGCTCGTAAATGTGATGTATTGCACCAGCTGTTTGTGTTGCTTTCTTCTTTCCTATGAAGTGATACCAAATAAGTGTCAACAAAGTTGCAGCACACACCAGAATCAATGGGAATGATCCAAGCTTTACGATGAGATATAAAGAGATACCGATACCAAGAATTTGGGTGAAAGGATAGAGAGGAGTTTTAAAGCCTGGGGCATATGAAGATATCTTTGCAGACCTGAGCACGATTACAGCTAAATTTACAAGAGCTAATTTAACCAAAACAAAGGCGCTTGCAAGCTTAGCGATCGCTCCTGCTCCAAAGGCGATCACCACAAATGACATACCTGCCCCAGTTAGAATGATGCCCCAAATAGGTGTCCCAAATCTACTAAGCTCAAGAAATTTTGTGCTCATGAGGCCATCGCGGCTCATGGCCATGGGGTAGCGTGCCGCTGCAAGAATTCCAGCATTAGCCGCCGAAGCAAAAGCGGCTAATGCAGCTGCGATAACAAATCCTGCGCCGACGGCTGGCATGAAGTACTCGGCAGCAGTATGAAGGGGAGCTTGATCGACTATCAGGTCATCAGCAGGTACAACCGCAACTGCTACTAAAACACCGACTGTATAAACTACAGTGCTGACAAATAACGAAACGATTACACCAAGAGGAATATTTTTTGAAGGATCTTCAACCTCCTCTGCGATGCTCGCAACTTTTGTCAAGCCTCCGTAGCTAACGAAAACAAGGCCGATAGCAGCGACAAATCCGCTCGACCCGCTTGTAAAGAAGGGGTCGAAATCACCAAGTCCACTATTGGTATCTGGTAGTCCAGCTATCATGTACCACCCCATAATGCCGAGCAGAAAAGCCACCATCCCCATTTGCAGGGAAGCACTGGTTTTCGAGCCAACAATATTCAGGACAGTAAAGAAAGCTATCAAGCAAATAGCAGTGGGTTTTGCTGGTAAGTCAACAATTAAATTTAGATAAGCGCTCATGCCAACTAACGCGAAAGCGTCCTTCATGATAAGCGAGACCCATGTAGAGACTGCGCTAAGAGTTCCTCCTGCAGGACCGAGTGCTCTTGCAAGAAAATAGTAGAGACCGCCGGCTCGAGGCATTGCCGTAGACAACTCTGAGACGCTAAGCATGGCTGGCAACGCAAGAAGGCCCGCCACTAAATAGGCTAGAACAGCAGATGGGCCAGCTTTATCGACCGCGAAGCTGGGAAGAAAGAATAAGCCTGCGCTAATTGTTCCACCAGTACTTAAGACAAAGACGTGTCGAAGACCTAAAGACCTCTGGAGGTCTGAAGAAGATGAGTCCTTACCGGCCATGCGAAATCTTAGCAATTTAAGTCAGTTAACTGGGAATATTACGAAAAGATTTCAATTATCTGTTCCCCAAAGCGATCAATTACTACAGAGCTGACCTGAGGTATCTTCCTCAGATCTTTTATTGATTTGGGTTTATTTGAAACTAGTGCAGCGATGGCATCATCTGAAAGTACGATCTCAGGTTTTGAGTCGTTAGCTTTGGCAATGTTTCTCCTAATTGAGTCCAATTCGTCCATGCAACTTTGCTCACTATTAAATGCTTTCTGTTGATGATCCGTCACATTTTGAGAACCAAGAAAGGCTCGTATCTTCTGAGATAAGGCCTTCCTATCCCCGTCAAACTTCAATGGAGTCGGATCCAAGAGGTCAGATAGTTCCCGAATATACATGGAAGGTTTTCTGCTTCGTTTGCTTCCTAGAGCACGATTTCTCGCCCATGAAATATGAAGCTGTTCCTCGGCTCTCGTCAATCCAACAAAGAATAGGCGTCGCTCTTCCTCTAAAGCTAACTCAGTATTGGCATGGGCAATAGGGTGGAACCCTTCCTCAACCCCGCACAGATGAACTATTCTCCACTCCAATCCCTTTGCTGCGTGAAGCGTAAGAATTTGGACACCATCGTCTCTACCTGCTCCTGATTCTCTATCAGATGCCACCGTAAATTTAATCTCTTGCTCTTGAAAAGCCTCAACAATTGGAGGTATCTGAGCATGTGTTCTGACCAATACCGCTTGGTCGCTAAGATCAATATCGCCAATCGCAAGCTCTTTGACGAGCCTAGCAACGCTACGAGCTTCTTCGTGTTCATCTAACTCTGCTCGGATCGTCGGTAAGCGACCACTTTGCATTTTCGGATCGAGGCGTTCCATCATCGGAAGGATGGAAGAAGATAAAGCCAATATTTCTGGACTTGAACGAAAGTTATCCTTCAATATAACCGTTTGCGAATTCGGGAAATACTGCTCAAAATCATTTAAAAACCTAGCGTCCGCACCATTCCACGAATAGATTGCTTGGCACGGATCTCCCACAACTGTTAACGAACTGCTTGACCCTAACCAAGCCTGAAGAAGCGCAAATTGTAGAGGATTGACATCTTGAAATTCATCAACGAATAAGTCTTTGAATTTCCAATGACGAGCCTCTGCATAATTTGCATCTTCTGCCAAGAACCTTATTGCAAGCTGGATGATGTCATCATAATCAATAAAATTTTCTTTTCTTTTTAACTCTATGTACTTTTGGAAAGACTCAACCACAGAAACGAAAGGGACAACATCTACTCGTCCAGCATTTTCGGCTTCTGAAATATAATCGTCAACTGAAATTCTTCTCGCAGTCGCCCAGTTGATTTCAGCCAAAATAAAATTACGCTCCGCATGATTAAAATTTTTAGGCAAGATCCGAGAAAGGTAACTACCTTGATTACTGATCAAATCTGGTTCGTCTCTAATGCCAAGATCCTTCCATCTAGCTTTTATCTGTCTGTAAGCGATTGAATGGAAAGTTCCAGTCTCTACTAATGACGCTTCGCCCATTGTTGCCATTCTGTTTTTTATTTCAGTGGCTGCTTTATTCGTAAAAGCGAGACAAAGTGAGTGTTCAGGTTCTATTCGAACAGCGTTTATCTGGTAAGCAATTCGATGAGTTAAAACTCGAGTTTTGCCGGTTCCGGCACCGGCAAGTATTCGTAAATGCCGTGCATCAGAGCGAACAGCAGCAAATTGCTTCTCAGTCATATTTTTATCAAGAAACTCCACGGCATGAGACTAGCGTGGAAGTACGTTAAGTATCTAGTGAAGAAGTTATTGGACGAAAATAAAGTACTAGAGTGATATCAGCATGGGTTATCAGGTACTAGCGCTAAATGACAATGAAGAAATAATGATTGACCTTCGCAAGCATGTCCTTGCGCTGGCTCAATCATTCATAGCATTCTTGGCTTTCTCTGGCCTTGTAATCTTTCTTTATTCAGTTACGAAGTGGTGGTGGTTCTTGCTCTTTTGGTTTTGGATTGCGCTGATATTCTTTGGTCGTTACATAAATTACAGACAAGAGAGGTTTCTTATCACTACCCAGCGTGTTGTTTTTCGTCATGGAACCTTAAAAATGAGCATTTATGAAATCCCATTATCAAAGATCACTGCGGTTATCTCGCGTCAAGGTATTTTGGGGCGACTTGCTGGTTTTGGAACTTTAAGTATTGAACACTCTGATGACAGGATGTCAGTTTATGAGATGCTTCCACAGCCAGAATTAATCAAAAGAGAACTGTCTCAGCTGATTCAATAAGTACTGTTAAATGGTAGCGAAAAGTTTAGTTTGAAAAAAGAATGACTTCAGTAAGGAATGTAGGACAACTAACAGGAGGTTCAAGTGGGTCCACTATCAGGTAAACGTGTAGTTGAGATAGCAGGAATAGGCCCCGGCCCATTTTGTGCCATGTTATTGGCTGATCTGGGAGCAGAAGTAGTGAGGGTAGATCGGGCATCAGCTGTCCCCGATACAATGCCCGATTCTCCCAACCTAGACTTGCTTAATCGCGGACGAAGATCAGTTGGTGTGAATCTCAAGACACCCGAGGGGATCGAAACTGTTTTAAAGCTAGTTCAGAATTCCGATGCACTCATTGAAGGTTTTCGACCTGGTGTAGCTGAGCGGCTAGGTATAGGCCCTAAAGAATGTCTAGCTAGAAATCCCAAATTGATATACGGAAGGATGACTGGTTGGGGGCAGGAAGGAACGTACTCTTCAATGGCGGGGCATGATATAAATTACATCGCGCTATCTGGGGTGCTGGGGATGATAGGTCGTGAGGGTGAAAAGCCCATACCGCCAGTAAACCTTGTAGGAGATTTTGGTGGGGGAGGAATGCTTCTTGCTCTTGGAATATGTGCTGCGTTAGTTGAAGTGGCCAGAAGCGGCGAAGGTCAGGTAATTGATGCGGCAATGACGGATGGTTCTGCACTGCTTTCGACAATGATGCATTCATTCAAAGCGATGGGGATATGGGGAGATCGCGGAACAAACCTTCTCGACACAGGAGCCCCCTTTTACGATGTTTTTGAATGTGCAGATGGGGAATATATCTCAATAGGTTCAATTGAGCCCCAGTTCTACTCTGAACTTTTGCGCATCACAGGGATTGACCAAAGCGAAAACCCTAAACAGATGGACAGAACGAAATGGGCAGAAATGAATTTAAAGATAAGTGACGTAATCAAAGAAAAGACGAGATTGGAATGGGAGGAATTGATGGAAGGGACAGATGTTTGCTTCGCACCTGTTCTTTCAATGGATGAGGCCTACGAGCATCCTCATAATAAAGAGAGGAACACATTCATTGAAGTTGCAGGAGTAATGCAACCTGCGCCTGCACCACGGTTTAGTAAAACTCCCGGGGCAGTGTCATCTCCTCCACCTCACCCTGGCCAACATACAGAGGAAGTCCTAGCAAGTTTAGGTCTGACAACAGACGAAATATCGCTGCTCAGGGAACAAAACATAATCAAATAAATCGCGTCATCTCAATTCTTTAATTGCTTGAACTCCGCAAAAGTGTGCTGTAGCTGTCATCATTGATATATGACAGTTATAAAAATAAATGCAATTACAGTTCCTGAAGGTATAGGCAGCGAAGTAGCAAGTAGGTTTGCCGCCAGGGCAGGTGCAGTTGACGGCACCGAAGGATTTGAAGGATTCGAGCTATGGCAACCTGAAGACGGAAGAAATCAATGGTTGGTAGTCACGAGATGGCGTGATGACGCATCCTTTGAAGAATGGCGATCATCAGGGCAAGCAGCTCATGCTCATAAACCTGTTGAAGGAGCTACAGAAAAGCCTCTAAACCTATCGGCGGAGTTATGGCACTATACAGTCTCTGTTACTTCTAAAGAAAAGGATTGAGAAACTAGTGAGCTTAAGAGATCTTCATACCACTGTCGCTTTTTTGCTTATCTTTATGAATGCAATAGCAGGAGTTTGGGGCATCCTCCTTGACAGGAAAAGTCTTAAATCAACGAGATTCTTCTGGGCAGCTATAGTGGCCGCTCAAATTATTGTCTTTGCGCAAGCTATTGTTGGGGTCGCATTGCAGTCTGAAGAGAAGATAGAACCAGATGATTTCCATTATTTGTATGGATTCTCGATGATCATTGCAATTGCACTTTTGTACGGCTACCGAAATACCATCGGCAACAAAAAATTTCTGCTCTATGGCCTTGGCAGTTTATTCATAATGGGGCTGGGTATCAGGGCTATGTTTTTAGGAACAACATAGAAATGAAAAATAGAGATTAATCATGAAAAATCGCATCGGAGAACTAGATTGAGCGACTATGTCTTGGTAACTGGAGGCGCAGGGTACATCGGTAGTCATTCTGTACTTGCACTAATGGAAGCGGGATATAACCCTATTGTGCTCGATAATTTTTCAAATTCATCCAAAGAATCCATTACCGGCATTGGGAAAATATACGGTAACACCCCTATCGTTATCGAGGGTGATGTCGGTAACTCGTCGCTGGTAATGGATATCTTCTCAAACTATGACGTAAATTCGGTGCTTCATTTTTCCGGACTTAAGTCAGTTGAAGAGTCAATGGCTGACCCGCTGAAATATTATATTGAAAATGTTGGATCCTCTCTATCCCTTCTGCGAACAATGCAAGCAGCGAGCATTCATACAATCATTTTCTCCTCATCAGCAACTGTCTACGATCCTGAAAGTCAAGTGCCTTACACAGAAAATTCTCCTACAAATCCCATAAACCCTTACGGGCATACCAAATTGTGCATTGAGCAGATTCTTCAGGGGCTTGTAAGTTCCAACCCAAAGTGGAGGGTGGGCATATTGCGCTATTTCAATCCTGTAGGGGCTCACCCATCTGGTCATATCGGTGAAGATCCAAAGCAAACGCCTAATAATCTGATGCCCTTACTGATGCAAACTGCCATAGGTCGAAAGGAAAAACTCCTAATCTTCGGAGACGACTATGACACTCCAGATGGCACGTGCATCCGGGATTACATCCATGTTTTAGATCTCGCTAGAGGTCATCTGTCAGCTTTGTCATATTTAGAAAGACATCAAGGGCTTCATATATGGAATTTAGGGACAGGGACGGGAACCTCCGTTAAAGAGTTAGTAGATAAGGTTAGAGAAGTCACCGGAGTTGAGATCAAAACAGAAATCACCTCCAGACGCCTTGGGGATAGTTCTAAAGCAGTTGCTGATCCGGAGAAAGCAAAAAGCGAACTATCTTGGCATCCAGAATATTCAATTGGGAATATGTGCGCTGATCACTGGAATTGGCAACGTCAAAATCCAGATGGGTATCAATAGCCTAAAACGCGTTCAAGATAAGAGTTTGTAAAATGGCCATCTGGGTCTAAAGCCTTTCTGGCCTCAGTAAACTCAGACCATCTAGGGTACAACTTTGCCAATTGTGCAGACTCAAGACTATGTAATTTCCCCCAATGGGGCCGTCCATTAAATTGATCCATAATATGTTCAATTCTTTTGAAAAAATCTTTGGGGTCTACCCGGTTATAGAGATGGACTGCAATAAAGCCTGTCTCTCTTTCGCTAGCCATTGAAAGGGGAATGTCGTCTGCGCTCAAGCTTCTGACTTCAACAGGAAATGTAACTGGAAAGCTAAGTTCTTCAATGACACGCTGGACAGCTTCAAACGCTTCGAAAAGACACTCTCTTGGGACTGAATACTCCATTTCAAGAAATTTAACTCTTCGTTTAGAGCAAAAGATGTTATGGCTAGCATCTATGCGCTCCGGCCTGACATTCTCCTTGATAACGCTATTCACCATAGGGTCTACGCTATTTGGGAACTGTAACCAGAATTGATTCAAAAGACTAAAGCCAAAATTTCTTGTGACTTCATTGGTCACAAATGTAGAAAATTTTCTTGTTCGTGTATTGGTTGATGCAGTCTTGTTGCAGATTTTAATTTCTGCAAGCTCAGTATGTGGGAACCAAAAGAACTCGACAAAGTCTGCGCTTAATTCCTCGAATTTAAATCGCGAGATAATTTCAGGCAATTTCGCTGTGAACTCAAGAATCTTCAAATTGAAGGCCGGAACGCACTGGAGTGTAACCGAAGTTATTATCCCCAATGCACCCAAGGAAACTTTGGCCGGTCCTAAAAGATCAGAGTTTTTTGATTCGGAAATATCCATAACAGACCCATCCCCTGTGACAATTCTGATACCCACAATGGCAGAACTTATTGAGTTGTATTTGATGCCAGTCCCATGTGTTCCGGTAGCAATAGCTCCAGCGAGACTCTGGGTGTCAATATCTCCAAGGTTTGGAAGAGCAAAACCTATTTTATGCAACTCTATATTCAAATCGGAGATGGTTATTCCAGCGCCTACGGTGACCCGTAACCTATCTCTATCAATACTAATAATACGATTCATTGACTCCATAGAAACTAAGAATCCCTCAGTTAATCCAATAGAGCTAAAGCTGTGCCCACTTCCTATCGGCCTAATTTTAAGTCTTCTAGCTACTCCCAAGCATACGATGTCGGAAATTTCAGCTTCTGTTTTAGGTTCGAAGATATTGTGTGGGTTGGATGACTGATTTCTAGCCCAATTGGTCCACTTCTTAGTCAAAAGATGCTCCTTGGATCAACATCGGCAATGGTTAAAATTACCAGCCACGAAGATCCACCTTCCAATCACCATAGATATAGCCCTCCTGTGAACAAGCCAATCTAGAATGCTTAGCAATCGTAGGGTCTACATGCGGAACTCGGAGGTGAATCAAATCTCCAACTTGAAATGCGAGATCGCCTCTTTGTTCAGTTGGCACAATAGTTGAATGTTCATCAGAGCAAAACTCAATGATCCCGTCTTCAAGTTTTGGCTTTCCATAATCTGTCGCAAAAGATTTCACTCCTGCATCACATACCGCTCTCTTTCGATCTCTTTCGACAGAAATTACTGTTGAGACTATTGTCAGGCTCTCTTCGAAGGGGAGACCTACGGTTGAGTATCGGGTATCCATAAACAGAAAAGATCCTGCTTGAATTTCTGTTGCTAATTCATTAAGGTCAAACGTCCCTGTCCCACCGGCAGAGATAATATCACCACCAGTGATTGAATGAGCCTCCTGCAATACTTGCATAGCTTCAGCGACACCTCTTTTCCGATCAGCTCTATCAGGGGTAAACATTAGATGCCCTTCATATCCCATAACACCCTTGATATTTAGGCCCTTTCGCCGGGCATAGCCTGAAAGAATCTCTACCTCGTTCAAATCACAACCACATCTGGGTAATCCAACGTTCACATCAATCAGTACGTTGCGAATGCCTCCGTCCTTCGCAGCATCTATCGTCTCAGCGGAATCTACGGCAACGATTACTTCAACACCATGGTCGACTAAAGATCTGAGTCTAGAAGCATTCAATGTTTCATTGGCGAGCAGAAGATCATCCCCTAGCCCGTTAGCTGCTAAACCTTCGAGTTCCTTGATTGTTGCACAACAAAAACCTGAGTAGCCGGCTTGCTTGAGTATCGCTGCAATATCGGTTGATTTGAAAGCCTTAACATGTGGCCTCAAAGAGGAGCCAGGCCTGATGGACTTCATGGTCTCAAGATTTTTTTCAAAGATCTCAAGATCAACAGCCAAGTATGGCGTCTGGAGGTCATTTAACTTCCGCACGAGGCGAGAATACTCAAGTTACATAACAGCTGCAATGCCTAAGTCAGCAAAGTTTTCCTTCTTATAGTTATCTCTGAACATTTCTCGGAGTTTAGTTGCTTGGTCATCATATTCTGATGGGTCATCCCAAGTTTCTCTCGGGTTCAAAATTTCGTCGGGGACTCCTTCGCAACTTGTTGGCATGCGCAAGTTCAGAATAGGTTGCGTGACTAGGGGGGTATCGTCAAAGTCGCCTGCAAGTGCAGCGTTCAGTAATGTCCTAGTGTGTTTGAGAGACATCCTGCTACCAACGCCGTGTGGTCCACCGGTCCAACCAGTGTTAAGAAGAATACATCTCGTATCATGCTCAGACATGCGCTTCGCTAGAAGTTCAGCATAAACACTTGGCTTTTGAGACATAAAAGGGCCTCCAAAGCAGGCTGAGAAGGTTGCCTCGGGTTTTGTAACGCCTACTTCCGTCCCAGCAAGTTTTGAAGTGAAACCGGTGACAAAATGATACATAACTTCATCCCGACTGAGGATAGATACCGGAGGCAATACGCCGAAAGCATCAGCAGTTAACAAAACAATTGTCTTCGGATGGGGGCCTGCTGCTCCAGATGCAACGCTAGGATTACAAGTCAGAGGATACGCAAAACGTGTATTTTCAGTCCTCGAACCGTCAAATAGATCTAGCTCCTGAGGATTTGTCTCCTCAATGGGCTTCCCTGGTAATGGAGGCACATTTTCAATTAGCGTCCCCTTCATGCTCAATGCGGCTGCAATTACCGGTTCAGCTTCCTTGTCGAGATCAATAAGCTTCGCATAGCATCCATCCTCAAAGTTTGAGACTCCTAAATCAGTCCAAACATGTTCATCATCGCCGATTAGGAGACGGTCAGGATCAGCAGACAGCGTGGTTTTGCCCGTTCCTGAGAGACCGAAAAGGATAGCGCTATCGTCATCAGCGCCCACGTTTGCAGAACAGTGCATTGAAAGTTGCCCTTTGCTTGGCAGGACATAGTTCATGACAGTAAACATTGTCTTCTTGTTAACTCCGCAGTAATCAGCGGGCCCTACCACTAAAGCTACGCGGTTAACGATGTCCATAATGACCGCACGGTTCGACTTGGTATGATCTCTTTCAGGGTCAGCAATAAAAGAAGGGACATTTAAGATGGTCCACCCTGTTTCAGGCCGGTCGCTGTCATCACGAACTGCCTTTGGAAACATAATGTTGCAGAAATACGCATGTGTTGCGTATTCGCCAACAAATCTATAAGGCTCAGCAAATTCAGTATCCCATCCACAAAAGACATCCGTTACGTAGAGGCTGCCTTCTTTGCTATTCAAATGACCAACAACACGTTTTAAAAGGTCATCAAATGCTTCCGGGTCGAATCTTTCAAAACCATCTTTCCACCAAACCGTATCCTCTACCTCAGGTCTAGCAACAGCAAAGGTATCTTTCACAGGGCGCCCAGTACACTCAGGGTCGCTGAAGTAAACAAGTGGCCCATCTATTCCTAGAGCAGTTGGAAATGCTTTTTGCTGATTAGAATCGCCATCAATAGAAACGCGACCCTTGTCGTTCTCTATAGCTGCGTAAAAGAGCTCATCTTGAGTTAACCCGTAATGGATGGTCGCGTTTTCGATACCAAATTGTTCTAAAAGTGCTTTTTCGATCTTATGTTGGGGGTGATCTGTCATCTCTTGACCTCGTATTTAACTTATTGCAGGAAATCTGGAGTTCCCATGTCCACTTCGGAGCCCAAGCGAAGATTCGTGGCCATTCCTGATTCATCAAGCTCAAAAATAACACGCTGTCCTTGCCGTAGCATGCGAAAAATCGAACCATCAAGGGCGTTAGGCGAGAGCTCATATTCAGTAAAGTTACGCTCGGACATAACTACACCATCTTTGGTTCCCGGATCGTATGACTTGATGACTCCCTGCACAGTTGCTCCTAAAATAAGATTCAACGTAGTAACAATAACTGACTATATGCAATAGTTGCGAACTGTTAAAGCTTTTCAAAGATTTAACTAAATTAACCAAAAATAACGATATGTCGTCTTTCGGCCTCAGGAATTAGTAGCATTCCATTCGTGGAACAACTGAAATCTTTCTCAGCTAAACAAATACGTGACGTAATTTTAAAATATGATGAGTCTCTAAAAAGTTACTCTGAAAATCTTAATTCGCTTAATGTATACCCTGTGCCTGATGGTGACACTGGTACTAACATGTCCTTTACTTTGAAGTCAGTTATTGAAGAACTGGCCGAAAGCGATGACAACCCAGAAGCACAATGGGAAGCCATTCGTCATGGAAGCTTAATGGGGGCCCGTGGCAACTCAGGGGTAATCCTTTCTCAGATTCTTCGAGGACTAGCTGATAGTTTCTCAAACAAAACCCAAATGGACAATAAGGCTATTGCTGAGGCTTTGACACATGCTTCCGAAGCTGCGTATGCATCTGTCATGAAGCCCGTTGAGGGAACGATACTAACTGTCTCAAGAGAGATAGCCGAGAAGGCGCAAGAACTAGTGAAAGGCAAAATGGCGCTGACGACGTTCTTGTCTCAATTAGTATCTGCTGGTGAAGATTCCTTAAACCGAACCCCTGACTTACTTCCTGTACTGAAAGATGCAAATGTTGTGGACGCCGGAGGGGCTGGGTATCTCCTACTTATTCAATGTTTTCTTCATATTGCTGATGGGACTGCCATTAAACCCCCCCCTAAAGCTTCAGTCAACGCGTCAAACTTAACTCCATCTAGCGCAACAAATGATGGTGAAAAACCAGACGTCAGCGAGTTGCGGTACGAAGTCATGTTTTTTCTAGACGCTCCAGAATCAAAAATTGATCAATTTAAACTTGACTGGCAAGCCGTAGGTGACTCAATTGTGGTCGTAGGCGGGGATGGCTTATACAACTGCCATATTCACTCAAATGATATTGGTGAATCTATCGAGGCAGGCATTAGAGCTGGAAGGCCCTATCAAATAAGAGTTACTGATTTGCAAGAAGAACTTTTCCACATAGAGGACCATATTGAGGTCGTGGGCGCCAGCGAGATCATCGTTCCGAACCCCAGTGCTGAAAACACCGCAGTCATCGCTGTAGTTGCAGGAAAAGGCATTCAACAAATTTTTGCGTCAATGGGCGTCAACGCAATTGTTGCTGGAGGGCAATCAATGAACCCATCTGTTAAGGACTTACTTGAAGCTGTTCAACAGGTTCAAGCAAATGAAGTCATAATTCTTCCTAACAACAAGAACATAATCCCCGTCTCTGAACAAGTAGATCATCAAGTCAGCAAGAACGTCATGGTTGTTCCGACGAGAAGCATCCCAGAAGGATTCTCTGCTCTATTAGCATTTGATCCAGCAGCAGATGCGAAAACAAATTCTCAATCAATGAACTCCATGGCAGAGTCAGTTGCAACAGGTGAGGTGACCCAAGCCGTCCGGGATAGCGAGACAGATGCAGGCAAAGTAACTGAAGGTGATTGGATCGGTTTAGACAGAACAGGGGTCATTGTTGCCCGACAAAACCTAGGTGATGCAGCTTTGGATCTTTTGCAAACACTTATCGGGGACGAACATGAAATAGTGACAATTATTGAAGGGCAGGACTGCCCCCCAGAAGTTACAAAAGATCTATTAGCTTGGCTTTCAAATGATAAACCTGAAATTGAAGTGGAAGTTCATAGCGGTGGGCAACCTTTGTATCCCTACTATTTTGGTATCGAATGATTAGATGATTACCCCTTTGAGAATGGGTCGGGTGCAAAGAATGAAGATAGGCGAAGGCCATCTCTGCGGGATAGGGTGTTAAATGTCCAACTCTCAAAACCCGTTGACACTTCCAGACTTGTCGAACATACCGTTATCTCGGCTGAAAGGCATAGGGCCGAAGAAAGAAAGTTCGCTCAATTCTTTAGATATCTTCTCAGTTCTTGATATCTTGACCCATTTCCCCCGTAGGTACATCGACAGAACAAATGAGGCAAAGATCTCCTCGTTGCAGGTGGGCGAAGAAGGAATGATACTTGTTGAAATCCTTAACGTTTATAAGCAAAAGACCCGCAACAGGCGTTCATTAGTCACTGCAAAAGTCACAGATCAAACAGGAAATGTGACGTTAACATTTTTTAACCAGCCATGGAGAGAGAAACAATTAAAAGTAGGCACTGAGGTCATTATCTTCGGGAAACTTGATCAATATAGAGGCGAATACAGGATGGTTAATCCTGTGGTTGACTTGATTGGAGATAAAACAGGCAAATTCATTCCCGTATACGCACAATCGGGTAAAGCAGGTCTATCAACATGGGAGTTCTGTAACTGGACAAAAGACGCGCTTGACAAATCAAAAGTCAGAGGTTTCGCTGAACCTTTACCCTCCGCCATAAGAGAGCAATACGATCTTGTCAGTCGCGACAATGCTTATTCTTCAATTCATAATCCTAAAAACCTAGGAGAAATGCTAACTGCAAGGAAACGCCTTGTATTTGACGAATTGCTTCGTATCCAGTTACTTCTTCTAGCACGAAAAAGACAACTAGAGTTAGCCACTCAAGGAATCAGTCACGACTTTTCCGGAGACCTAGTTAACAAGCTAATAGAGAGCCTTCCTTTTGAACCAACGAATGCTCAGAGCAAAGCAATCGCCGAAATCTTCCAAGATCTGCGCGCCTCTTGCCCTATGCATCGACTTCTTCAAGGAGACGTGGGATCAGGGAAAACGCTCGTGGCTATAGCAGCGCTACTCTCTGTAGTTGAGGCGGGCAAACAAGGCTCAATCATGGCCCCAACCGAAGTGCTTGCAGAACAGCATTTCGTCAGTGCCAAAGAATTGCTAGGCAGTTTCATTCTCATGGACTCAACTAACTTGCTAGGTGAACGAAAACTAAATATTTCTCTACTGACAAGTCAGACTTCAGAGAAGGATGCCAAAGAGATACGGGCAAAATTAAGGCGTGGAGAAATTGACATAATCGTAGGCACACACTCCTTAATCCAGGAATCAGTTGAATTTGCAGACATTGGTCTCGCTGTAGTCGACGAACAGCATCGGTTTGGGGTTGATCAACGCGCTGCTCTTCGAAATAAAGGAAATAGTGCGGCAATACCAGACCTGCTAGTAATGACCGCCACACCAATTCCTCGAACAGCGGCAATGACTGTATATGGAGATCTTGATGTAAGTATTTTGAACGAACTTCCAGAGGGGCGTATTCCTGTTGAAACGAGAAGAGTTGCTGACACTCCCGAGTTGTGGAAAGAAGTGAAAGCGCAAATTCTGGAAGGTCGCCAAGTATTTATCGTATGTCCACTAATTGATGAGAGCGAGAACATTGACACTACTTCAGCCGAAGCTACGTATCACAGATTAAAGGATGCTGAACTCAGAGAAATGTCTGTTGGATTGCTTCACGGGAGAATGCATCCAAGCGAAAAGCAAAATGTGATGGACTCATTTCGAAATGGTGAACTAAACGCTTTAGTGTCTACCACGGTTATCGAAGTGGGGGTAAATATTCCAAATGCTACAGCAATGGTTATTCTCGGCGCTGAAAGATTCGGTATCGCCCAATTGCACCAATTGAGAGGGCGCGTCGGACGAGGATCATTCCAGTCAATTTGCTACTTAGTTAGTAACTCCCACACATCGGAAACTGACGCGCGCTTGCAAGCCCTTGTAGATTCAAATGACGGTTTTCATTTAGCTGAAATAGACCTAGAACTCCGTGGAGAGGGAACAGTAATGGGGGCTGAACAAAAGGGCAGGACCGATCTAAGAATTGCCTCACTTCGAAGAGATAAAGAGTGGGTATCACATGCAAGGAATGCCGCGAATGCTCTGTTAGATTTGGCACAGCAAGGCGAAGATATATCGCTTCTCATTGAGGAGATGGACCTTTTCTTCAAGGAAGAGAAAGTAGAATATCTATTTAAATCATGAATGAACCACAAAGTGCAGTGTCTGACCCACTAACAACCGCAAATATTCTCACAGAGGCCTTTCTGTTTGACCCTTTCTTCAGTTGGCTATTTCCAGGGAAAAATCATAAACAAAATTTGCATGAATGGTGGCATTTCCTAACCCGCCACTCAACAAAGAATCCCAATTGGATATTAAGTGTTGATGCACATGGCTCGACCTCGTCGATATGGACTAAACCAATCCTAGATTTAGAGGAATCTGAAAACAATGGTGATGCCGAACAAGACGCATTCGTCAATTTAATGCATGAATTAGTTGACGATAGGATCTCACAGGTTCTCGAGGCTTTCGCTGAAGTTAATGCTAATCATCCCTCACAGCCTCATTGGTACCTGCAAGCAGTTGGAACTGTTCCTGAGATGCAAGGTAAAGGACGAGCAGCAAAACTCCTTCGGCCTATTCTGGAGATTTGTGATAAGGAAGGAATTGGGGCATACCTTGAATCAACCAACCCAAGAAATCTCTCCTTTTACTATCGGCTAGGTTTTGAAATACAAAAGGAATTAGAACTTGACGATGGGAAAGCGGCACTAACCTGCATGTGGAGAGACCCCTCTTAAATGCCGTCATCTCCAACTACTATGTCCCATCTGTCGAGACAATCCTTACAACGATAAAACACAACCATATTCGCTTTCCAGCCAGACTCCGGTTCCTTGCTGCCCAAAAAACATCTTCCGCCACAGTCAACACACGTAATTTCCGATGGAAGTTTCATCCCTACCCCTCTTGGAGAAGATAACGTAATTTAATATGAGGGTCATAGCTGGAGTAGCGAAAGGGCGAAAGTTAGTCGCACCAATCGGGGATCACATTCGGCCTACAAAGGACCGCGTCAAAGAAGCTATCTTTAACTCCCTTCACAGTTATGGACTCGTTAATGACAAATCATTTCTCGATTTATTCTCCGGTACAGGTTCATTAGGAATAGAAGCTCTATCACGTGGAGCAAATTCAGTGGTATTTATTGATAACCACGAGGAGGCGATTGACTGCATCACGGTAAATGTTGAAAAATTGAATTATGGCTCAGCATCAAAAATACTGAAAACGGATGCACTGTATTTCCTCAAAAAGAAAGAGTATTTTGACGTAGCTCTTATAGACCCCCCTTATAAATATGAACATTGGGGTGCATTGCTTGAAGATATCAATGCTCATGCAATAGTCATTGAGAGTTCAGAAAACGTAACCCTTGAGAGTGATTGGCAAATAATCAAGAGCCAGAAATACGGTCAAACCAACCTCTTAATAGCTACACAGCAAATATAAAGACAGGAAATAAGTATGTATTTATTGAGTTCGCGGCAGAAAATAGGTTTACCAACATAGGTAGCGCAAAATCTGGGGTAGATTTATTTAATGGCTATTGCAATTTATCCTGGATCATTTGACCCAGTTCACCTCGGGCATGTGCAAATAGTAGAGACAGCCGCAACGATTTTTGATCAATTAATCGTAGTTGCAATGCACAACAGAGAAAAAAAAGGTTTCTTGTCTATTGAAAAACGGGAAGAGTTACTCAAAACTTCATTTGTACATCTTGATAATGTAGTTACAGATTCCTCAACTGGTCTTGTCGTTGATGTCGCTGAGGCGTTAAATGCTGACGTAATTATCAAAGGCCTTCGGTCTTCGGTAGATTTTGAAATAGAAATGCAGATGGCTCAAACCAACAAAAGAATTTCGCAAATCAATACATTCTTCATTCCAGCGGACCCGGAATTCTCCTACATTTCAAGTCGATTTATTCGTGAAATATCATCTGAAGGGGGAGATGTATCGGGATTGGTGCCAAAACCCGTTTCTGAATTATTAGAGAGAGAAATAGGTAATAATGACTGAAGCAGAGCAGAATGATGAAAGCACAGCATTCGAATCAGTGGAACCATATGAAGCGCCCGAAGTCGAACGCCTAATTCAAGGGCTCATTAATGTTGTTGATGCAGCTCGCCCAGTTCCATTATCTTCATCTTCCATGGTTAATAAGGACGAGATCATTTCAGTCTTAAACGATATATCCATACGTTTGCCCGATGAGATCCGTGCTGCAAGATGGTTACTTAAGCAACGAGAAGACTTCCTCTCCAGAACACAGAGAGAAGGGGATGAGTTAATTGATTTGGCTCGTGCCAGAGCTGGTCAAATGGTCCAGAAGTCCGAGGTCGTAAAAGCTGCTGAGATCCATGCTCGTAGACTCGTCGAAGAAGCTCAAGCTGAAGCTCAAAGGCTTCGGCTTGAAACCGAGGATTTTTGCGACCAAAGACTTGCTAGCTTTGAAGCTGTTTTGAAGAAAACTCAAAAGGTAGTCGCAGATGGAAGAACTAAACTGCAAGGAGATCCGCTAGCCGACCTGAAGGAAGCTCATGGATCTGCAGAAACAGAAACAGAACAAGGACCTGAGCTGTATGACCAGGATGAAATCGGTTAACGAGTCTCCAGACTCAAGCGATCTTGTTGTAGATCTCCCAAAATTACAAAGAAATCCAGGTGTTCCCGCCGAAGTAGCATCAGAATGGAAACCTGATTTTTTAGAAACAACTCACTCCAGCGCAACTCTTATTCAAGTAAAAATTTCTCTCGAAGCAGTCTCGGAAAGGATCACGGCCATTGGAACTGCGACACTCCATTGGACTGCTCAGTGTCGAAGATGCCTTGAGGCTACCTCGGGGTGCACATCAATTGATATTAACGAGATATTTGAAGAGGGCGCTTCTGAAGGAGAAACCTTTGAACTGCCGCTTGGTGAAAAGCTTGACTTGAAGCCAATGCTGGCGGAACAGGTATTGCTTAATCTTCCACTCGCCGCTTTATGCTCTGAATCATGCACTGGACCAAAAGATACAGAATTCTTTACGAAGTCTCTTCCGCCGAATACTGAACAAAATCCTCAAGAGTTTAAGGATCCCAGATGGTCTGCATTGGACCAGTTGAAATTCACAGATGATTAACTTTTTCTAATCTGGGTGCAAGAAAGTCTGCTGGTCGGTAGGCTCTAATTTGCGCTAGTTACGCTTGTTGTAAGAAGAACTGGAAAATCCATGGCAGTACCAAAGAAGAAAACATCAAAATCCAAAAGTAGAAGCAGGCGTAACTCTGCATGGAAACTTCATGCACCGACTCTTAACTCTTGCCCACGTTGTGGTGCCGCCAAAAGACCCCATCATGTATGCGGAAATTGCGGGTGGTATGACGATCGAGTAGCCGTTGAGGTCTAGTCTAAAAACGAAATCATGACTGAAAAATCTCTTCCGGTGGCCGTTGATGCAATGGGCGGTGATTATGCACCCGATCAGATAGTCGAAGGAGCCAGATTAGCCAAAGAATCAGGAATTCCGATTGTTCTATTCGGAACAGAGCAAGCTCTAGATGGCATACAGGACATAGAAACTATTTATGTCTCAGAAGTAGTTGAAATGGATGAGGATCCTGGCCAAGCTGTTCGACGAAAGAAAGATTCATCACTGATTCGTGCAGCTGAATATGTTAGAGACGGCCATAGCGCAGCGATGGTAAGCGCAGGAAATACGGGTGCTACAATGGCTTCGGCATTGTTGAGAATGGGAAGGCTAAAAGGAGTCGCTCGCCCTGCGATCGCAACACCTATCCCGACACTGGAGGGGGACCACCCTGTTATCCTTCTTGACTCTGGGGCTAATGCAGAATGTCAACCTGAATGGCTCTTGCAATTTGCCGAAATGGGGGCAGTTTATTCGCGTGACCGATTCGCAGTTGCAAAGCCTAAAGTTGGACTGTTATCAATTGGCGAAGAAGCTGGAAAAGGAAACTCGCTGATAAAAGACTCATATGAAATTTTGAATTCTGGAGATTGGGAAACGGTAAGCAAAGCAGAATTTATCGGAAATGTAGAGGGAAGAGATCTAATGAGCGGGGCTGTAGACGTTGTAGTTACCGACGGTTTCACTGGAAATGTTGCCCTTAAAACACTTGAAGGAACAGCAAAAGCCATAGTGAAAGCGTTATTTTCCGCATTTTCAAGTTCTGAAGATGCGAAAGCAGGCGCTGACCTATTAGGGCCTGCTTTGTTGCCCCTTTATCACAAGCTAGATCCAGATTCTGTTGGGGGAGCAGTTCTTCTCGGTGTTAACGGCATTGCAATTGTTAGTCATGGCTCTTCATCAGCAAATGCAATTCTCAACGCAATCAAAACAGCACATGAACTTTATAGAGACAACCATGTGGCAAATCTCCAATCAGTTCTCAAACCCTGAATGGGTGATTTCTCAGACACTTCGCCATAGTTGCCTGCAGATTCGCTATTATCGGTGACGTAGATTTAAGGACAGGAACATATGCCAGCTGAAACTCACATGGAACAAGACCCTCTTGGTAGAGACGCGATATTGCAATTAATCAAAGACAGGTTAGGTGAGATCCTAGAAATAGACCCCCATACGGTCAATGAAGGTGACTCTTTTGCAGATGATTTAGATGCTGACTCTTTGGCGCTTATAGAACTTGTTGAGGCTATTGAAGAAGAACTAGCGGAAAGATCTGTTGACTTCAGAATTGATGACGAGGATCTGGAAGACCTAAAGAGCGTAAGGGACGCAGTTGACTATGTTTTCAGTCGATTGAGCTAGTTTTCCTTGATTTCTGACACAACGGTAAGTTTTGCAAATTCAATAAATAAAGTTTTCAAAGAGCCGCTTCTTCTAGAGGAGGCACTAACTCATAAATCTTGGTCTGCTGAGAACAAAGGAACAGGGCCGAACGAGAAACTAGAGTTTCTAGGGGATTCGGTACTTGGCCTCATTGTCACTGAACACATATACACGAAGTATCCAGAATTATCCGAGGGTCAACTTTCGCTCCTTAGGTCTGTTGTCGTCGGAAGAAACTCTTTAAAAGAGGTAGCAGAGGAGATAAATCTTGATAAATATCTCAAGTTAGGAAATGCTTCGATCTCTCCCGGTCTACTTGAGGACGCAGTTGAAGCTGTAATTGGCGCAATATATCTTGATGGGGGCTGGTTAGAAGCTAAGGGATTCGTGATTGACATCCTGGGAGACAGAATTGAAGAATTTTCAAAGAAAAATAATGAAGACAGCAAAAGCAGGCTCAAAATGATATTTGAAAAGCAGTCATTGCCTCTGCCTCGATACAGTATTCACTCCGAAGGACCTGACCACGAAAAGATATTCTTCGCAAGTATTCGAGCAGGGGATGACATCATCGGAAAGGGTAAAGGAAGCAGCAAGAAAGAAGCAGAACAGGCGGCAGCCTCCGAAGCACTGAAAAAGTACACCAACGAATAACTTGGGAAATAAGACGCTAAAATCGTCATACAACGCAAAACTTACAAGGAAACTATGATTCAACTCCCAGAAATAGAAACAATCCGGAGAGACTTAGAACGAGATTGCGTTGGCAAAAAAATAAAAACAATAGAAGTTACAAAAGCAAAAATTGCAGGCGGCCCCAAAGCAAAATCTGCAATTGAAAAAGAACTAGATCAGTCTAAAGTCGAATCAGTCTCCAGAGTAGGAAAGTTCATACTCTTTGAATTATCCAATGAGATGACATTAGCGATCGCACTTGGAAGTGGTGGGCAAATAAGTAGAGTCCCAAACAAAGCAGAAATTCACCCAAAAACACAGTTGATATTGACATTCACGCAAACCGGGCAGATGAGACTGATTGATCATGCCGGTGAGGCCTCGGTTTCTATACATGAAACAGCAGATTTCATTGAAGATAAGCCCGAATTAGCAGAACTCGGAATCGACCCAATTGAGCACTCCCAACGAATAACTTGGGGGGATTTTGCACACTATCTTCAAGCAAGAAAAGCTAAGCTCAAAACATTGCTCGTTGATGATTCATTCGTGATTGGTATAGGGCCAATGTATGCTGACGAGATCTTATTCGAAGCCGGTCTGAGATATGACCGCATGTCAGATTCTCTCACAACAAATGAGGTAAGGCGACTCTGGCAATCAATAGTCCAAACAATCTATGATGCTGTTAAGTATCGTGGATCAACAGTCGACGGGAGTCTTTACCTAGATACCAATGGCGAACCAGGATCATTCCAAGACCATCATTCAGTCTATGAGAAGCATGGACAACTGAGTCCGAGGTCGCGTAAACCCATAGTGCGATCTAAGTTCGGTGGAATCTGGACCTACTATTGCGAGCAAAGCCAAGTTTAAAAATTAAAAAATTAAACTACAAACGTGTAATTTGCTTCAGAAGCGACTAGTTTCACTCTGTGTTCCTAAAATCAATGACACTAAAGGGATTTAAATCCTTCGCTGAGCCAACAACCCTAGATTTCGAACCAGGGGTCACAGTGGTCGTTGGACCCAACGGCAGTGGGAAATCAAATGTAGTCGATGCGATAGCATGGGTTCTTGGAGCTCAAGCGCCAGGTACAGTGCGATCCCAAAAGATGGAGGACGTAATTTTCGCAGGTACGGCGAAAAGGACGGCACTCGGCCGTGCCGAAGTCTCGTTGACTATAGACAACACTGCCAAAGTTATCCCATTAGATTTCAATGAAATAACAATTAGCAGAACTCTATTTCGTAACGGGGATAGCGAATACGCAATGAATAATGTTCCATGCCGTTTACTCGATATCCAAGAGATGTTAAGCGACTCCGGTGTGGGACGTCACCAACACGTAATAGTGTCTCAGGGCCAAATTGATGCTGTGCTTAACGCTAAACCAGAAGATAGAAGATCTATCATTGAGGAAGCTGCTGGTGTTCTAAAGTTCAGAAAAAGAAGAGAAAAGTCCGAACGGAGATTAAGGTCAACCGAGGAAAATATTACTCGTCTTCAAGATCTCCTTCGAGAAGTGAAGCGTCAGCTTAAACCTCTTGAACGTCAAGCAGACGCAGCAAGACGGCACGGGTCGTTATTTGAGGAACTGAAGACATTAAAGAGGCACATCGCCGGTAGAGAATTAACTGCTTTGAGAGAAGGTCTAAACGCCGTTCAACTGGCAAAGACGCAACTAGCTTCTGATGACAGAAAATTAAAAGCAGAGTTAGAAAAACTTGATAATCAAATTGAGCACGCCGAAGGAACCCTCGTCAACAAAGGATTTGACGAAGGGGCAGATGAATTGGCAGCCCTTGAGCGGACCCGTGAACGAGCAAAAGGGCTAAAGGCGCTTCTTACAGAGAGAATCGGTAATCTCAACCAGTTGCAGATAGCTCAGGTTGACAAAGGCGTCGTAGAAACTCTTGACGCAGAGGCAGCTAGACTCAAAGCACAACTACAAGAAACGAACACTTCAAAACTTGCTTTAGAACCAGAAACAAAGCGGTTAAATGACGATGAGCAAAATTTTGAGCTTCAACGATTCGAATTCCAAGATCAGATTTCCAAAGACGTTGAAACGCCAGGAAATGCAGCAGCTGAATCAAGAGGTCAACTAGCTGTCATCAATTCTGCTCTACATGACCTTCAAGAAAAGGCAGCGGCTATCAGGGAGCTTGTAGAGAAGCTCAAGGATAAAGAAAGAGGATCCGAACAATTCACTCAAAAACTATCAACACAAATCAACGAAATGAAGGAGTCCTTGGAAAGATTAGAGAACGATAACAAGCTTCTCAATCAACAAATTGAAGAATGCCGTGCACAACTCGATGCGGCGCAAAAGAAGCATTCGGAAGCTCAACTTGAAAGCAAGGCTTGGATTGCGCGAGCTGATGCACTTTCGTTAGCTCTTGAAGAATCAAGAGAGCGAAGTGGAATTGAGACAATATCCGAAGATCAGGGAGTGCTAGGGGCGTTCCTTGATTTGATCGAGATTGATTCCGGTTGGGAATCAGCCTTCAACGCAGCAATCGGAAGCGCTGCAAATTCAGTTGTAGTTCGTGACACACAGATAGCGAAACAGGCACTTCAAAAGATCCGATCTGCAGGAAAATCTGGTGGAGTCATTATCACCACAGATGACAAGAAAACCCTAGCAACAGCCCGCTCACCCTTACGAGACCATGTCAGATCTTCATCTCCAGAAATTGAATCATTACTTGACAGTCTTCTCGCTGACGTCCGTGTAGTGAAAGATTGGGACACAGCAATTACTGAATCTATACAAAATCCACTTACCACTCTAGTTACACTTGACGGTGACTCTTTTGACGGTGGCTACTGGCGTGTCGGGCAACCATCCACGGGCGCCACGGGAAAAGCTTTAGAAGAAGCAATAAAAAATTCCGAACAAAAGCTTGACGAAGTCAAACGATCTAAAGACGAATTAGACCAATGGCAACGAAAGCTTGACACAGAAGAGCAGAACATGGACCTTGCTCAGGAACGAAAGCAAAAAACCTCCCGTCACCTTCAAGAAATGAAAGAAGCTGCATCTCGGGCAGAAAGTGACACGAGAGCCATACGAGTTGAGCTAGCGAGCTATGAAAAGCAACAGTTTTCCATTCAGCAGGAGATCAATGCGCAAATAACACTTCAAAAAGAGCTCGCCAATCATCTCCCTCAATTGGAAGAACATGAAGCCCAATTGGTTGAACGCACCCAGGCAATAGAAACTCAAAGAATAGAATTAGAGAAAAAAGCAGCTGAATTAGGGGCAAAACGATCCGATATTGATGTCCGTTACGCATCAATCCGCGAGCGGGAGACCTATATCAACGATCGATTACTTGAAATTGAAAAGCGACTCAAAGGTTATACAGCCGAACGGAACGAAGCTGAAACTAGCCGAACAATACTTGAAAAACGGTTGAAGCTTGCACTTTTCCTGCGATCTATAGTTTCAGCAAAGGAACTTACCCTTGAAAACGAGCTACAAGAGTTACGAGACTGGCGAAAGGAACAATCACAACTAGCCCAAAATACCATTTCGGAGCTTGAAGAACTACGGATTGCTAGAAGCCGAAACGAAAAGAATCTCTCTGAGCTACGAGAGGAACTTCATCGTGCTGAGATGAAAGAATCTGAGTACACGCTAAAACTGGAATCCATGACTGACTCAATTAGAAGAGAACTTGATTGTGAACCAGGCGTTGCCGTTTCAACTGAGATGCCTCCGCTTCAAGGCGTCACTCCTAAAAGTCGAGTAAGAGAACTTGAGCGAGAATTAAAGATAATGGGACCAATCAACCCGCTAGCACTCGAAGAATATGAGGAGCTGAACGCAAGATATGAATTCCTCCAAGAGCAACTACAAGACGTACGAAATTCCCGAAGAGAATTAAACAAAATAATCAAAAGCATTGACGAAGAAATCGTTACTGTATTTAGCGGAGCTTTTGCTGATATAAGTATCAATTTCACGAACCTTTTCTCAACACTTTTCCCAGGGGGCGAAGGCGCTTTGAAACTGACTGATCCTGAAAACCTTCTTGAAACTGGAATAGAAATAGAAGCAAAACCATCAGGGAAAAATATCAAGAAGCTTTCTCTATTATCTGGAGGAGAGCGGTCACTGACCTCGTTAGCTTTTCTATTCTCGATATTCCGTAGCAGGCCATCGCCTTTCTATGTAATGGATGAAGTTGAGGCGGCTCTCGATGATGTTAACCTCCAAAGGTTCCTCCAACTCGTTAATGAGTTCCGAGACGAGGCTCAACTTATTATCGTAAGTCACCAAAAACGCACAATGGAAACTGCAGACTGCTTATACGGTGTGACGATGAAGCCAGGAGGTTCATCGAAAGTAGTCAGTGAAAAGCCAGAAAATAATCAGGGTCCCAACGCTTTATTCGAAATCGCTGATACTCAAAAAGTAAATTCACTGTAACGAGGAAAAGGACTAGGTGACGTATTTCACGACAGGACTATTCCTAAAGACGGCAGTAGACTTGAAACATGTCAAAGGTAGGATTGTCAATATGAGTCTTCATCTCATCTACCTAAGCGATACGAGCTCTCATGCGTGAAAACCACTATTGGCCATCGGATCAAGGAGCCCCATACTCAAGCACAGCACGCAAGAGTGCATATCCAAGGCGCTTGAGGAGAGTCAGACCCCAAAGAACGCAGTCAAGAAAGTATTTACTGATTCTGGGGTCTCTCCTCATCCTCGTTACTGGCATGCTTATAGGTTTGATAATCAATTCAGGCGACACTAATCAAGTAACTAATGCGTCACCTAAAATTTCATCTCAATTAACTATTTCATCCGAGGACGTTGAGAGGTCCCCCTTATTCACATCGGATGAACCCGTGGCATCTGTTGCAGAAACTGTCGCTCCATCGGTAGTAAGAATTGACACCGCAACTGGAACAGGAAGTGGAATTATTTACGACGAAAATGGCTCAGTAGTTACCAATGCTCACGTGGTACTAGGGGCCGATACAGTCGAAATTCAACTAGCTGATGGAACACGTGCAACAGGTAAGGTTCTCGGTTCAGACCCAGCAGTTGATATCGCAATTGTGCAAATAGAAGGGAATCTTAATTTTCGCAAAGCTACATTCGCCACCTTAGACACAATTCGGGTTGGTCAACTTGCTGTTGCTATTGGAAGCCCTTTCGGCCTTGAACAAAGTGTCACTGCGGGTATTGTGTCTGCTGTAAACCGGGCCGTACCAACTCTCAATGTTGAAAATGGGTCTCGAACAGTTCTCGAGATGATCCAAACCGATGCACCAATAAACCCAGGGAACTCTGGCGGTGCTTTAGTAGACCGTCAGGGACGCGTAGTCGGCATGAATACACTCATCAGAACGGATGGGAATGTTGAAGGCAATTTAGGGGTTGGTTTCGCTATACCCACTGACACGATCTTCTTGGTGACGGAAAGGATAGCCAATGGGTTATCTCTTGAGAATGGCTTTCTAGGTATTAGCGGTCAAGACCCAACTCTCGGTAGGGCAGGTGCTCTTGTGATAGAAGTTGTGCCAAACAGTCCTGCAGATCAGAGCGGATTAGAACCAGGAGATTTAATCATTAATGTTGACGGTTCCCCAATTTTAGGAATGTCTGAGTTGGCAGCTAGAGTTCGGTTAACTTCGCCCGAAACTGAGATCTCACTGGATGTATTGAGAAACGGAAATGAAATCTCAATAGCAGTTGTGTTAGGTTCTCTCGGTAATTTCCAATAACGTTAAGTTCTGGTAAAGCCGATGAAAAAAATATCTACTGAACTTGAAAATACAAGGAAAACGTTCTCGTTTTTTTCCAGATTAAAGCGAAATTCGCCGGTTGATAATGGCCTCTGGAACGAAATTGAAGAGGCACTAATTCAAGCAGACGTAGGTGTCACTGCTACCTCAAGAATCATTGAAGTGCTTCAAGCGAAGTCCAAAGAGTTGAGACTATCAACCAGTGAAAGCATTCTTGACCTTCTCAAAGAACAACTAAAGAATTCGCTTCAAAAATTCAACACGGAACTCGATTCAGGAGGGGATCCCTCCGTTTGGGTTTTTGTCGGTGTTAATGGGGTTGGGAAAACCACGTCAGTCGCAAAAGTTGCGAACTGGAAATCCAATGAGAATGAAAGAGTAGTGTTAGCTGCTGGTGATACATTTCGCGCCGCTGCGTCAGAACAGTTAGAGAAATGGGCAAATTCATGTGGGGCTGAATTGATAAAGGGCGCTGAGGGAGCTGATCCTAGCTCGGTCATTTATGATGCTACAGAATATGCTCAAGCTAAGAATGCGTCCTTAGTATTAGCCGATACCGCCGGTAGATTGCACACTAAATCAAACCTGATGCAAGAATTAGAGAAGATAGTAAGGGTCGCTAACAAAGGAAGCGGAACTGTCACAGAGGTATTATTGGTACTAGATGCAACAGTTGGTCAGAATGGCCTTCAGCAAGCAAAGTCATTTGCAGAATCTGTCGATCTCACTGGGATTATTTTGACAAAACTCGACGGATCCTCCAAAGGCGGAATCATTTTTGCAATTGCTGAGGAACTAGCAATCCCAATTAAGCTCATAGGCATAGGAGAAGGCAAAGAAGATCTGATCCCTTTTGACCCCGAAATATTTGTCGAAAAGATCCTTGATTTTCAAGAGGCGTCTTAGCTTCATAGAATGTACCTAACTCTTAGATAGAAGAATTATGTTTGACACCCTTACTGATCGACTTGGAAATATATTCGGGCGCCTCCGAAGCAAAGGAAAGCTGTCAGAATCTGACATTAATACCGTAATGGCTGAAGTGCGTACAGCACTTCTAGAAGCTGATGTAAACCTGAAAGTAGCAAGGCAGTTCCAAGATAAGGTCTCTGAGCGCTGTCTACAGAGTGAAATACATACAGCTCTCAATCCTGCCCAGCAAGTAATAAAGATCGTCAATGAGGAACTCATAGAAATACTTGGTGGGCAAGCACTAAATCTGACTTATTCCGATAAGCCACCAACAGTCGTTCTCATGGCAGGACTTCAGGGTGTCGGTAAGACAACAAACGCAGTCAAATTAGCGAAGTGGTTCAAATCTCAAGGAAGAAACCCCATTCTGATCGGGGCTGATCTGCAACGCCCAGCTGCTGTAGAGCAACTACGAATTCTTGCAGAAGAGGTAGAAATACCCGTCTTCTCCGAAAAGAGTGATCCAATTACAGTCGCAAAGAACGGTTTAAGCGAGGCGATTTCCACTGGTCGAGATGTGCTTATATGTGACACTGCTGGCCGGCTAAGTATAGACGAAGATTTAATGAACGAAATTCGGCAGATATCAGATGAAATTAAGCCACATTACACATTCCTAGTCATTGATGCCATGACCGGCCAAGAGGCTATAAACGTGGCTGACTCATTTAACGATAAATTAAGCCTCGACGGAATGATCCTCACCAAACTAGATGGCGACTCAAGAGGCGGTGCTGCACTATCAGCGAAAACAATTGTCGGAAAGCCAATAGCGTTTGCCTCAACAGGGGAAAAGCTTGAAGACTTTGAAGTGTTCCACCCCGACCGTCTAGCCAGCAGGATTCTTGGCATGGGGGATGTCCTGACGCTCATAGAAAAAGCAGAAGATGCTTTTGATCAGCAGGAAGCCCAGAGGGCGGCCGACAGACTTCTCAACGGCCAGTTCAATCTTGAAGACTTCCTTGAACAGATGCAACAGTTAAAGAAAATGGGTCCTTTGCAAAATATTGTCGGAATGATGCCGGATCTTCCTCAGGGCGTGAACCCAGACGATGTAGACGAGACTCGTCTAACACGCGTAGAGGCAATAATTACATCAATGACCCACGAGGAGCGTGACAGACCTGAAATCATCGATGGATCGCGTAGAAACCGGATAGCAAAAGGCTCAGGAACAAGCATCCAGGAAGTAAGTCTCCTCATCAAACAGTTCAAAGAAATCAAACGAATGATGAAAGGCGCCGTTAAACCCAATAAAAGAAAAAAGAAAAAATCATCAAGGGGTCGGAAAGGTAAACAGAACCCAAGAGCAAAAAAAGAAATTAATCAAACAACTAATGCCTTTGATTTAAGCGAATTCGGTTCATTTAAAAATTCATGAGACACATTTTTCAATGAAAATGCAAAAAAGGTATTAAAGCGCAACTTTTGATCAGCACAAATGAAGAGCACTAAGTGGGAATAGAGGTGTGTATCTGCGCTAAAACCGAATAGGATACCCACTGACCACAAAGAGTAGCCGTAAGGCCTCAGCAAAATCAGAAAGAAGAAAAAGTGGCAGTTAAACTTCGCCTTGTACGAACAGGAAAACGAAAGCAACCGACCTACCGCCTCGTAGCAGCTGACAGTAGGTCGCCAAGAAATGGTCGTTTCATCGAGATCATTGGTACATACGAACCTCGTCAAGAGCCCTCAAGGATAAATATTGACAATGACCGAGCCATCCACTGGCTACGCAACGGAGCTAAACCGACAGAGCGTGTCGAAAAACTCCTCAGAATATCAGGTGCCTGGGAAGAATTCACTGGGAAACCGTTAGAGCCAATCAATTATGAGACTAAAGATGAGGCTTCTGTTGAGGAGCCTGTGG